>VFQU01000083.1_pt1 | contig 126271 bp, 133 predicted proteins | sample 3512311 | NCBI WGS metagenome assembly VFQU01 (sample SAMN10412377, study PRJNA504923) | tailings metagenome | isolation source: Relicate 3 Philex TSF3 active mining site | place: Philippines: Tuba, Benguet | collected 2017-08-29
CAAACGCCAGCTGAGCGATTCAGCGAATGCGTTGCGATGACCGGTTGAATCCGCCCTGCACAGCCGCCTCCCATTCCCCGCCCCAGCGTCCCAATCACAGACCGGCCGCCGCAACGCGGCCGGTCGGGCCGGCTCACTGCCGGAACTTGCGCACCAGGTCCTCCACCTTCGTGCCGCCGGACTGGGCGCCGCCGGAGACCTTGAACAGGCTCAGCGTGCGCTCGGCGCCCGAGGCCAGCGTGGCCTCGTGGACCGCCTGCAGCAGCGGCCAGATCTTTTCCGGCGGCCCTTCGACGATGGTGCCCAGCGCATGCACCTCGTAGCGCAGGCCCGAGGCCTGGATGACGGCGATCGCGGCGTCGACATGCTTGTAGCGGTCCTCGGCCGTGCCGACCGGTCGTGGCAGCACCTGCAGCTCGGCAATCAGGTGCCGGCCCGGGGCAGGCGCGGCGGGCGCGGGCACTGGCTGTGCCCAGACCGCAGAGCTGGCGAGCAGCGAAAGCAGCGAAAGCCGAAGAGAAAGGCGCGAAATCGAATGGAATGCCATGTGCAGACTCTTGTGCAAATGGCAGGTCGGCGAGCGCTCGGAGCCACGATGCCGGTGTGAGAAGAGAAAGCCGGCCGGCTCTTCACGTGCTTCCCTGCGCGAGGATTACCTCGAATCCCCGATGGGGGACTCCGAGCCGCCTTGCAGCGGCTCCAGTCAGGTTCAAAGGGACTCTCTCAGTCGGCGCGCGGCTGCGCACCAACACCCCCAGCGATGGCCAAGTCGGCTTCGACCTGGCGGGCCGGAGTGTAGGCAGATCGGCGGGCCCATGGCTTTCCGCCGCTGCGCTGCGGCTCCCCAGAATCGCCGCCCATGCGCACCCAAAGCCCCGCCCTGCTCGCCGCCCTGCTGCTCGCCGTCGCCCCGGTTCTCGCCATCTCCCCGGAGCGTCACGCGCAGCTGCTGCTGGACAGCCTGCGCGAGCAGGCCCGTCTGCCGGGCCTCGGCGCGGCGCTCTGGCAGGGCGGGGCGCTGCGCTGGCAGGGGCAGAGCGGCTTCGCCAATCTCAAGGCCGGCACGCCGCTGGGCCCCGAGCACCGCTTCCAGCTGGCCAGCGTGTCCAAGCTGGTCACCGCGACCCTGGCCGCGCAGTTGCAGCAGGACGGCCGTCTGGATGTGGACGCGCCGCTGTCCCGGCTGCTCGGCGACGAGGTGCCGGCCGCCTGGGCCGCGATCACGCCGCGCCAGCTGGCTGCGCACAGCGCTGGCCTGCCGCATTACCAGCTGCAGGACATGGGCCGCGGCGGCAAGCGCTATGCGTCGGTGGGCGAGGTGGTCGCCGGGCTGCGTGACCGCGCGCTGCAGGACGCGCCGGGCACGCGCTACCGCTATTCGAGCTGGGGCTACACCCTGCTCAGCCGCGTCGTCGAACGCGCCGGCGGCCGCGACTTCCTCGCCCAGCTGCCGGCCGGCATCGCCGCCTGGCCGGCCGAGCCCGCGGTGACGACCTATGTGATGCGGGGCGGCGACGCGGTCCCGGAGCCGGCGCACGACTACAGCTACAGCTGGGGCGGCGCGGCGCTGGCGGCCAGCCCGGCGGCGCTGGCGGCTTGGGCCGGCCGCCTGCTGCAGCGCGAGCCGGCGCTGTTCGCCTGGATGGCCGCACCGACGCGGCTCAACGACGGCAGCGAGATCCGCGACGGCGACTACCGCCTCGGCTTTGGCTGGCGGGTGCAGGACGCGCTGGACGGCGAGGCCTTGATGCACCACGCCGGCGCCACCCAGGGCGTGCGCACCGCGCTGGCGCTGTGGCCGGAAAGCGGAAGCGTCGCCGTGCTGCTCGCCAACGGCGGCAACTGGTCGTCCTTCATCGTCGACAGCGCGCAGCTGATCGCCGCGCCGCTGCGCCCGCCGCTGGCCGGCTTGAACCCGCTGGCCTGCCCGCTGCAGGCCCGCCGGGCACAGCTGCAGCTGGAGGGCGGGAGCGAGGCGCTGGCGCTGCAGGTCCGCCTGGACGACGGCGTCTGCCGCGCCGACATCGAGCCGGGCAAGGCCTTGGGCGATCGTCTGCGCGCCGCCGGCTTGCCGAGCGGCGAGCGCCTGGCCTTGATCGGCCTGCAAGGCGATGGCCTGGCCCGCGCCGCCCTGGTCACGCCGGTTGGCCTGATCGAGCTGCGCGCGCAGGCCGACGGCAGCCTGGCCGGCCGCTACGGCACGCGGCCGCTGAGCCTGCGCCTCGTCGTTAGCGAGTAGGCCGGGCGTCGCCGCGCGGGGCTATCGTGGCCGCCCGCGATCCGCTGCCGCCCGATGTCCGCCCGCTCCCCTGTCTTCTTCCACCACCCGCTGGCCTTCTGGACCGGCAGCCTGCTCGTCACCCTGGGCGTGCTGTCGCATGGCCCGATGCTCTGGATGGGCCGGCACACCCACTGGCAGATGGTCGGCATGCCCATGACCTGGGAGATGTGGGTCGGCATGGCGCTGATCCCGCTCGGTCTGCTGCTCGCCGCCTATGGCCTGCTGCCGCGCCGCGCCGACCAGCTGCAGCCGGGCGAGGCCCTGCAATTCCATGTCGCCGACGGCGTGCGCCTGAACCGCGAGCACTGGAAGCTGGTCATCGTGCTGATCGTCACCCTGGCCGTCGACGTGATGAAGCCGGCCACCCTGGGCTTCGTGATGCCGGGCATGCGGCTCGAGTACGAGATCTCGCAGCCGCGCGCCAGCCTGCTGGCCTTGTTCGCGCTGACCGGCACCACGGTGGGCTCCATCGTCTGGGGCCGCATCGCCGACCGCTTCGGTCGCCGCGCGGCCATCCTGATCTCGGCGCTGATGTTCATTGGCACCGCCATCTGCGGCGCCATGCCCAGCTTCGAGTGGAACCTGGCGATGTGCTTCCTGATGGGCGCCTCGGCCGGCGGCCTGCTGCCGATCGCCTTCACGCTGATGGCCGAGACGGTGCCGGCGCGCGAGCGCGGCTGGCTCTTGGTGCTGCTCGGCGGCGTCGGCACCTCGGCCGGCTACCTGGCCGCGGCCGGCGCCGCCGCCTGGCTGGAGCCGCTGTTCAGCTGGCGCGTGCTCTGGCTGCTCGGCCTGCCGACCGGCCTGCTGATCATCGTGCTCAACCGCTACATCCCGGAGTCGCCGCGCTTCCTCGCCGCCGGCGGCCACCTGGACCAGGCGCGTGCGGTGCTGGCGCGTTTTGCCGGCGGCGGCCGCGGGCTGGAGCGCGACGACGGCGCCCACCCGCCGCCGCCCGCCCTGCTCGACGACGAGGCCCACCCGGTGCAAGGCCTGCGCGCCCTGCTCAGCGGACCGCATGCGGCGATCAGCTGGGCGCTCCTGGTCTGCGGCACCGGTTGGGGCCTGGTGAACTTCGGCTTCCTGCTCTGGCTGCCGACCAATCTGCGCGAACTCGGCGTCGACGCCGCCGCCGCCTCCGGCCTGCTCGCCAAGTCGGCCGTGCTGTCCTTGCCCGGCATCGCGGCGGTCATCTGGCTCTATCACCGCTGGAGCAGCTTCAAGACCCTGGTGCTGTTCAGCCTGCTCACCGCCGCCAGTCTGCTCGGCTTCGCGCTGATCGCCCTGCTCGGCCTGCGCGAGCTCTGGGCGACCACCGTGGCCACGGTGGCGCTGCTGGTCAGCGTCAGCGGCGTGATCGCGATGCTGATCCCTTATGCGGCGGAGATCTACCCGGTGCAGCTGCGCGGCAGCGGCTCGGGCGTCATTGCCGCCAGCTCCAAGGCCGGCGGCATCGTCGGCGCCGGCCTGGCCCTGCTCGGCTTCTTCGAGCAGTTCCTGCTCTCGGCCCTGCTGATCGCGCTGCCGATGGCGATCAGCGCCTGGATGCTGGCGCGCCGCGGCGTGGAGACGCGCGGCGTCGGCCTGGAGGCGATCCAGCGCGAGATCCGCGCCCGTTAGCGAGGGAAGTGCCTGGCGACGAAGGCGCGCGCCGCCTCGCGGTAGCGCGCGTAGCTGGGCACATGGCAGTCGTCGTCGAGCAGCAGCAGCTCGCTGCGCCGACCGAGCAAGCGCTGCAGCTGCTCGGCATGGGGCAGCGGGCTGATGCCGTCGTGCGCGCAATGCACCTGCAGCACCGGCAGCTGCAGCCGCGGCGCGACGAGGTCGCCGCGGTGCGGGTCGCGCATCAGCCAGGGCAGCGGCAACAGCCGGTAGTGGTGCTGTGCCAGGGCCAGCGCCGAATCGAAGCTGGAATCGAGCAGCAGCGCGCCGACCGGCTGCTCGCTGGCCAGCCACAGCGCCAGCTGACCGCCCAGGCTCTCGCCGAACAGCAGGATGCGGGGCGCGTCGACGCCGCGCCGGCGCAGCTCCTGGTAGGCGGCCAGCGCATCCTGCTTCCAGCCGGCCTCGCTGGGTTCGCCCTGGGAGCCGCCATAGCCGCGCCAGGAGATCGCCAGCACGCCCAGCCCGTCGTCGCGCAGCGCCTGCAGGCGCGCCGCGCGGGCGTCGAGGTTGGCGCCATTGCCATGCAGATAGAGGGCGACCGGCGCCGCCTCATCGGGCGGCGCCAGCCACCAGGCGACGAGGCGCGTGCCGTCGGCCGCCTGCAGCGCCAGGGTCTGGGCGCCGATCGCCTCCGCCTGGCGCAGCGGCAGCGCGTCCGGGTGGTAGAGCAGGCGGCGCTGGGCCAGGAAGACCAGCAGGCAAAGCAGCGCGTAGCCGAAGGCGAGCAGCGCCGCCAGCCGCAGCAGGCGTTTCAGAGCGCTGGCCATCCGAGCTGGGCGCGGTGCTCGTTGTCGATCGCTTGCGCGTCGATCGCGCCATGGAAGAAGAGCAGGCAGGGCGCATCGGCGAACAGCGCGCCATGGCTGCTGCCGGCCGGTGCCGCCTGGAAGCCGCCCTCGGGCAGCAGCAGATCGCCGAGGAACAGCTCGCCCTCGACCATCAGGCATTCCTCGGCGATGCCATGCGCATGGGCCGGCACACTGGCGCCGGCGGCAAAGCGGGCGAGCAGCGAGATCGCTCCCCCTTCCGCATGCAGCGGGCAGATCTCCACGCCCTGGCGCAGCGGCTCCCAAGCGGGATGGGCCGGCGGCCCGGGGCTGGCGAAGGGGCCATCGCGGTGCGAGCGCAGGTAGAGCCGGCAGCGGCCGTGCGCCTGCAGCGCGGTGCCGCCGGCCAGCACCGCGTGCTGCAGGCCGACCAGCCGCCGCGCGTCGGCCTGCAGCTCGCCGTCCAGCAGCAGCAGCTCCTGCGCGCCATCCGGCAGCGCCCAGCGGCAGCCGGCCTGCAGCTCGATGAGCCGGCTGCTGCCCTGCAGCGGCCAGACCTGCACGCCGTCGGCGACGGCCTCGGGCTCGGCCGACCAGGGCCGGCGGCGCGTCGTCATCGTGGCGCTGGCCGCGCGGCTGGCGGCGACGCGGGCCAGCAGGCGCCGACCCAGCGGGGCGGGCGGCTGGCGACCGTCGGCGGCCAGCGCGAGCAGCAAGGCCGCCGCCTCGCCCGGCGGCGCGGCGCGCGCCAACGCGTCGGGCAGGGCTTCGCCCAGCGCGTCGCGATCGGGCTGCAGTTCTTTCTCGGTGCTCATGATCGGGTGTCGCCGAGCAGCGGGTTCAGCGCGGCCAGCGCGCGGCGGATCTGCGATTTGACCGTACCCAGGGCCAGGCCGGTCTGCTCGGCGATCTCTTCGTGGGTCAGGCCGCGGAAGAAGGCCAGCGCGAGCAGCTGCCTGGCCTCAGGCCTCAGGGCCTGCAGCGCCTGGTGCAGCTGGCGCTGCTGACGGCTGGCATCGAGCAGGGCCTCGGCATCCTGACGCGCGTCCTCGGGCTCGGTCATCAGACCGTCCGCCTGCCCCGCCTCCTGCAGCGCATCGAGCGACAGCGCGGCCTCGCGCTCGCGGGCCCGCCAGCGGTCCAGCGCCCGGCTGCGCGCCAAGGTCAGCACCCAGGCCTCGGCGCAGCCGCGCGCCGGGTCGTAGCGAGCGGCCTGGCGCCAGACCTGCCAGAAGCAGTCCTCGACGACCTCCTCGGCGCAGGCGGCGTTGCGCAGGATGCGCTGGGCCAGCGCCAGCACGCGCGGCGCCAGCGCCTCGTACAGCTGCGCGAACGCGGCCTCGTCCTGCTCGGCAATGGCCAGCAGCCAGGCCTGCAGGCTGGGGTGCGGGGCGGTGGCGGCTGGGCTGGGCGCGGCTGGCATGCGGCAGGGTGTCGACCAAGCCAGGCCGGGGCTGAGCGCGGCGATGGCTTGCATGGGACTGCCGCCGATTCTGGACGAGTTGCTCGCTCAGCGCGCGCTGACGATGTCCCTGTGCATGGGGGCCAGCAGGGCGAGCATGCGGTTCTGCGCGGCGAAGCCGATGCCCTTGGCCGCCATGCTGGCCTGCAGCAGCTCGACCAGCGCGTTGAAGTCGGCACGGCGCACGCCCATCTCGGCGTGCGCGGTCTGCATGTCCGGACCCTCGTAGCGGCAGGGGCCGCCGGCGAGCTGGCAGAGCTGATCGGTCAGCTGGCCGGCGAGGTGCTGGCTGTTGGTTTCCTTGAAGAAGGCGGCGATGCGCGGATCGGTCTTCAGGCGCGGCACGAAATCGTCCATCACCGCACGGATGCCTTGCTTGCCGCCCCAGGCGCGGTACAGGCTGTCGTCGCTGGCGAAGGCGGGGCTGCTGACGAGCAGGGCGAGGGCAATGATCAATGGCTTCATGCGAGGCTCAGAACGCGAGTTGCAATGAGAGGTAGGCGCCGCGCTGGCGGCGGGGCTGGACGGCCGGCGCGATCGCGCCCAGATCGACCCAGGCGGCGGTGACCGAGACCTGGCGCTGCGGCGTCCAGACGACGAAGGCATCGAACCAGTCCTGCTCGCGCAGGGCACCGTCGCCGAGCACCGTGCGCTGCAGCGCGTTCGGCTTCATCCTGGCCTCGACGCCGATGGCCAGCGTCGGCGACAGCAGCTTGGCGATGGAGATCTCCGGCATCAGGCGCCAGCGGCGGTCCTCGGCCCCACCATGGCCGAGCAGGCCGTTCTGGTTCGCGCGCGTCGCGCGCAGCGTCAGATTGCCGAGCAGGCCTTGCGCCAGCCAGAGCTTGGTCGCGCTCAGGTAGAGCTCGCTGCCACTGCGCTTGGCGCCCAGCGGCCCGGTCAGGGTCGGGGTCAGCGCGTTGTCGCGCGCCCGCTTGTGCAGCAGGCCGATGGCCAGCTGCGGCATCCAGCGATCGGCATCGAGGATGGCGTCGCCGGCGAGCTTGAGCTTGAGGCCGACGATGTCCTGCTCCAGCTGCAGGCCGGGCAGGCCCAGCGGCGCGAGGTTGTTCTCGGTATCCAGGCGCTGGCGGGCGATGCTCAGCTCGACGCGCTCGTCCCAGGCCAGCGCCGCGCCGGCCACGCGCAGGCCATAGTTGCCGGTCCTGGCCGCGCTGACAAAGGCCGAGGCCCCCCATTCGCCCTCGCTGGCCTGGGTGCCGATCAAGGCCCAGGGCGTCAGGCCGCCGCCGGCGGCGCCGTCGATGCTGGAGACGCCACCGGTCAGCGGCAGCTTGCCGGTGGCAGCAAGCAGGGGGCCGGAGGCAGCCAGCAGCAGTGGAATGGTGAGTTTGCGCATGCCCCTGATACGCCGGGCTGGCGCTAGCGGATGTAGCTTGATAACAAGGGGAAACCCTTAGTGCCCGCGCAAATCGTCGACCGGCATCCGCAAGTTCTTCAGGCCGGTGATGCGGCGCAGGGTGTCCGCCACCACCTCCAGGTCGTTGTCGAAACCGCCATGGCTGGCGCGCTGCTGCTGGTTCGGCGCGATCGGGCGCTGGCCGGCCCATTGCCGCACCCGGCCGGCCTTGTAGAGCCCGGCAGCGTCGGCGGCGTCGCGCCAGGCGCGCAGCGCCTCGCCGGTCGCGCTGCTGCCCTCCCAGCCGTTGTCGGTCGGGTCGTGCGCGCGGGCCAGGCCGAGCAGCGGCGTGCGGCGGTCCGGCTCCAGCGCATTGCTGACCAGATAGAGCAGGCTCTTGCGATAGGGGCCGACGCTGTCCTCGCGCTCGGCGGCGTCGCTGAGCAGGTCCAGGTGCAGCGAGCGCATCAGCGCCTGATGCGGGGCGAAATGGCGGTTCGCGAAGGCCACCGAGCAGGCGGGGGCGTAGAGCTGCAGGCTGCTCGCCGCAAAACCCGGCCGTTCGCGCGCCAGCAGGCTGAGCAGATGACCGAGCCAGAGCGCGCCGGCCGAGTGGCCGACCAGGTGCAGCTCGAAGTCCGCCCCCCAGGTGTCGGCCAGCTTCAGCAAGGCCTTGACCAGGTGGTGGCCGCCGCGGCTGGCCTCGAAGGCCAGCTCGGCATTGAGCTTCATCTCGCTCCACAGCGGCCGGGCGGCCGTGCGGCCCAGCGTGCTTTCCAGCAAGGCGTCGCTGGCCTCGCTCAGCCTGTCCATCAGGCCGCGCGCCTTGGGGGCGGGTTCGCTGCCCTTGAGCAGATGGGCGAGCGTTTCCAGCGCCCCGGTGCGCCAGCAGACGAACAGCGGGTAGCAGCCGTTGCCGGCCATCAGGCGGCCGAGCGCGCGGGCGCGGGCCACGGCGGCGCGCTCGCTGTTCAGGCCGCCGTGCACGTACAGAAGCAAGCGCTTCTTCGCCTGCTGCTGGCCGCCGCCGCTGCGGAACCATTGGTCCGGCAGGCCGGCGGCCTGGTGCAATAACGTGCGCGTGCTCTGGTCCTCGGTCAGGTAGCGGGCCACGCGGCCGTCGTCGCCGAGGATCACGCTATGCCGGCGCGCCTGCTCCTCGTCCCACCAGGGGCGCGCGGACTCTGCCAGGCCGGCATTGGCGCGAGCCACGCTGCCGGGCTGGGCGACACGACCGGCGACCACGCCGGCCACGCCCAGGGCCGCGGCCCAGGCGTCCATCGCATGGCCCAGCCAGTCGTCGTAACGCAGCACCGCAAAGCCGCCGGCGCCCCAGCTCGGGCCCCAGGAGTTCTGGATCACGAAGCCGTCGCGGTTGAAGCCGACCAAGGCGAACGCATGGCCGTACTGGCTCTCGACGCGGCCGTCCCAGGCGATCACCGGCAGATCGTCATGGCCCTTGGGCACGCGGGCGCGGCTGCGCCTGGGCACCGCCGCCCAGCCGGCATGCGTGAAGGCCGACACATAGACCGCGCCGACCTCCTGGATGGCGGCCTGCAGATCGGTGATCGAATCCAGCGCGACGCGGAAGTACACGCCCAGCGGCGTCTCGGCCGCGCGCTCGGCGTAGCCGAAGCGCGGCGTGCTGCTCTCGTAGGCCCAGTCGCTCTCCTCGCAGACGCCGTGGTGGTACCAGCCCTTCAGCGCGCCGCGGCAGCTGCTGCCCTCGTAGTCCTCGCCGTCGTACTCGTCGTAGCGCCGCGCCAGGGTGTAGAGCATGCGCGCGCTGACCGAGCGCGGCGGCGGCGGGTTGCCGCTCTCGTAGGCCTTGCGCCAGCGCAGGTAGTTGACGACCCCGGCCAGGCCGAAGCCGGTGCAGGCGCCCTCCTGGCCCTGGTCGAGGATCAGGCCGGCACGCGTGTAGGCCGGCAGCCATTCGCGCACCTGGGCGTCGCTGGGGAAGCGGTCGCGCAGATTGGCCGGCGGCGGCAGATAGGGGCGGTCGCGCAGGTCTGGCGCGTCGCGTCGCGCGGTCAGCGGCGGGATCACCGCCTCGGCCGCCTTGGCCGCTGCGGCCGTCTTGCGCTTGCCGCGGCGCTGGCTTGCCGCACCGGCCAGCGCCGGCAGTGCGGCCGCCCGCGCGAACACATCCTTGAAGCGATCCAGACCATGACTGCCGCCATTGACCAGTTTGCGCGCCGTCTTCAGGTCGTCGGCGGCGACCGCGCTGCGCATCGCCGCCGCCTTGCCGGCCAGGAAGGCGGCGAGCAGCAGGGCGGCGACCTCGGGCGCGTTGGCCAGGTCCGGTTGTTCGAGCAGCGGCAGATCCAGTTGCTGCCCGAAGCGGCGGTAGTTGTCGCGCCCGGTCAGCTGCACGAAGCCGCGACCCTTGTAGCGCGCGCCGTCGCCGGCCTGGGTATTGCCGACGCGCTTACCCGGGCCTGTGCCCGGCTCATAGGCGCTGAAGGCCGGCTGACCGGGCAGGGTGTTGAACTGTGAGGGCAGTTCGGAGATTGGCACGAAGCCCTCGGTCTCGGCGCGGATGGTGCCCAGCGCGACGAGCAGCATCGCGCGGTCGGCGAGCTTCATCGCGCCCATCGCCGCTTCGATATAGGGCAGGTAGCGCTCGACATTCGCCGGCTTGGTGGCCGGGAACAGCGGCCGCACCGCGGCCAGCTGCATCGGATAGCCGGGGGTGGGCAGCTTGATGAGGCCGAGCAGGGCCTGGCAGCGCGGCCCGGCGACGCCGTCGGCGAGCAGGCCGACGCCGGCCTGCCAGCGGCGCAGCGCCGCCTCGGTGGCGGCGTCGAAGGCATCGCCGTCGGCCAGGCCGGGGAACTCGGCGGCGGCCGGCCCCAGGGCCTTGGCCAGCGCGCGGCGCAGCAGCGCGACCGTCGCGCCTTGGTGGTTGCGGAGCATCAGCAGCATGGTGGCCTCCGGGCAGTGGCGACCGGCGATGGACTGGCCGCGCGCCGCAGTGTGCCCGCGCCGATGGCGATCGCAGTCCCCTAGCTTGACGACGGCGCTCCTCTTGGGCGACCCGCAGAATCCGCCCTGAGCCCCTGCCGATGACCACCACCGCGATAGACCTTGATGTGCTCTGGCTGCAGCGTCAGCTGCAGCAGGCCGAAACCGAACCCGATGCCGCCGAGGCGCAGCTGGCCGCGGCCTTGCCGCGCTGGCAGGCCTGCATGGCGCCGAGTCGCTGGGCGGTCGAGCTCGGCCTGCATGTCAGCGAGCTGCTGCTGCGCCTGTGGCGGCACGAGGAGGCGGAGGCGCTCTGCCCGCGCCTGCGCGACTGGGCGGCGGCCGCCGGCGACGCGCTGCAGCAGGCCCGCATCGAGGCGCTGCAGATCCATCTCGACGTGCGTGCGTCGCGCATCGAGGCGGCGCTGGAGGCGATGGACCGCCTGAGCGGCCTGGTGCAGGGCCGCGACGAGTCGTCGCTGCGCGGTCTGCATGCGATGAGCCTGGGCCGCGTGCTGCAGGCTCAGGGCGCCTACGAGCGCGCGATCGAATGCAACCAGCAGGCCTTGCGCGCCGAGCTGCCGCGCGCCGAGGCCTTGCTCTGGCTGCGCATCGCCCATTGCCAGCGCGCGCTGGGCCGGCCGCAGGCCGATCTGGAGGCGCTGCAGCGCTCCGCCGAGCGGGCGTTGGCGCAGCGCGACCATGCCTCGGCCTGCAACGCGCTGACCGGCGTCGCCGAGCGTCTGATCCATGCCGGCGACGCGCCGGCGGCACGCGCCGCGCTGGCCCAGGCCGAGGCCTTGCTGCCGCGCGTGCCGGCACGCCAGGCCCAGCTGGCCGGCGAGCTGATGGCGGCGCGCGCGCATGGGCAGGCGGCGGCCGGCGACTGGGCGCAGGCGGTGCGGCTGATGAGCGAGGTCATCGAGGCCAAGCGCGCGGTCAGCACCCAGGCGCAGACCGCGCGCCGGCTGCGCGATCTGGCGCCCTGGCTGCTGCGCGTCGGCGACGGCGAGCGCGCGCTCGCCGTGCTGGCCGAGGCGCAGCAGCTGGAGACCGAGCAGCTGCGCCGGGCCCAGGCCCAGCAGCTGCAGCTGAAGACCGAGCGCCTGGAGCGCGAGCACGCGCGCCAGGCCCAGCAACGCGCCGAGCGCCATGCCGAGGAGCTGCAGCAGTCCAACCGCGCGCTGCAGGAATCGCTGGCCCAGCAGCGCGAGCTGCTCGACCAGCTGGTCGCCAGCAGCCGCCAGGTCGCGCTGGGCTCCTTGATGGCCGGCCTGGCCCATGAGCTGAACACGCCGCTGGGCACCGCGCTGACCGCGGCCAGCACCGCGCAGGAGCGCGCGCGGCTGAGCGCCGAGCGCCTGCAGGCCGGCCAGCTCGGCCGGCGCGAGCTGCAGGCCGATCTGCAGCTGCTGCAGGACAGCACGCGGCTGGCGCAGCGCAGCCTGGAGCGCATGGCCGCGCTGGTGCACAGCTTCCAGGGCCTGGACCCCGCCGCCCTGGTCGCGCCGCCGCGCGAGCTGCTGCTGACCGAACTGGCCCAGCAGGCCTGGCAGCGCGCGGTGCCGGCCGCCAGCGCGCTGGCGCTGCAGATCGAGGGCGATGCGATCGAGCGCCCGCTGCTGGCCTGCTTCGACGAACTGCTCGCCGTGCTGGTCGAGCTGTTCGCCAATGTGCAGCGCCATGCCGGCGCCCGCCTGGTGCGGCTGCAGCTGCAGCGCCGCGACGGTGTGCTGCGCCTGCGCGTGCAGGACGACGGCCGCGGCATCCCGGCCGAGCTGCTGCCGCGCATCTTCGATCCCTATGTGTCGACGCAGTTCGGCCAGGGGCGCAGCGGCCTGGGCCTGTTCGTCGCGCAAGGCCTGGTCAGCACGCGGCTGCGCGGCGCCTTGCGCGCGTCCAGCCCGCCGGGGCAGGGCGCCTGCTTCGAGATCGAATGGGCGGCGAGCGCTGCTGGCTCAGCGCCCCCCTAAGCCGATCAGCACCGCGGTGACGCCCCAGCCTTGCACGCTGGCCGCATGCCAGGTCGCCCAGAGGATGCGCAGATGCGGCTTGCGCAGCGGGCCAGCCGGGTCCTGCGACAGCCAGCCGCTGCCGCGCAGGCGGCTGAACACCAGGCGCTCGCCCAGCAGCGAGTGGACGACGCCGATGACGAGCTTCAACAGGCCGGCGACCAGCAGGTAAGGGTTCATCGCAAGATCTCCAGCCGCTGTGCGGCGGCCCACAGGCCGGATTCGACGGTGCTGGGCGATCAGCGCTTCGGCGGCGGCGTGAGGCTCTCGCGGTCGTAGTAGTCGACGCCGTTCTCGGCGCGCACCATCTGCCGCAGCCGGGGTTCGCGGTCGGCGCCAAAGAGGATCTTGCCCGAGTCCGGGTACTCGCAGATCTCGATCTCGACGCGGTTGGAGACCGCCAGGTAGCGCAGCTCGCTGCTACCGGTGTTGATGATCTGGTGCGCGACCTCGGGGCCGCCGGTCGGGCAGGCGATCACATCGTGGGCGCGCAGCGGGTAGCGCCGGTCGCCAAAGCGCAGCTCGCCCTCGCCCTCGAGGATGAAGAACATCTCCTCCTCGCCGCGGTGGTTGTGGAACGGGCATTGCGCCTTGCCCGGCGGCAGCACGGTCAGGTTGTAGCCGAGCTGGCGCGCGCCGAGGTGCTCGGCGATCGAGGCGCGGCGCGAGGTGTAGAAGCCGTTGTCCTCGATGTCGTCGAACACCGCATCGGCAAGATTCATCAGGGGTTGGGGCATGGTCGGCGGCGGCAGAGTGGGTCGCCGGCATCATGCCCGTCCGGCGCATCGGCAGCTGGGGCCGGCCGCCGGCCGTTTCGTCGCATGCCGGCTGGCGCCGCCGCCCGGCTTCAACAGACTGCGCGCTTCGCCTCCCGGACAACGCCCATGCCCAGACCCACGCTCCCGCCGGCGCTGCTGCGCCGCCTCGGCCTGTTGTTGCTGCTCTGCGGCCTGTTGCTGGCCGCGCCGCTGCGCGCGGCGGAGCTGCTTCACAGCCATGCCGGCGACGCCAGCGTGCGCGCGCCGCTGGCCATCGCCCCGGTCGACGATGCCTGGCGCGCCGCGCTGCCGCGCGATGCGAAGTTGGCCACGCAGGCTTACCTTGATCGCCTGCCCAAGGAGGCGGTGCAGCGCGCCAACGACTACGACGAGGGCGGCTACTGGCTGCCGGTCTGGGAGCTGCTGCTGGGCCTGGCGTTGACCGCGCTGCTGCTTGGCCGCCGCCGCTCGGCGCGGCTGCGCGACTGGGCGCAGCGCCTGGGTCGCCATGGCCTGCTGCGCGACGGGCTTTACGGCGGCGTCTACGGCCTGCTCGCCGGTCTGCTGCTGCTGCCGCTGAGCTTCTACCGGGACTACTGGCGCGAGCACGCCTATGGCATGTCCACGCAGTCGGCCGTCGACTGGTGGATCGAGTGGGGCCTGGGCCTGGGCATCGAGATCGTCGGCACGGCCATCGCGGTGGCCTTGCTCTACGCGGTGTTCCGCCGCGCCGGCGAGCGCTGGTGGCTCTGGGGCGCGGCCGCCTGCTCGGCCTTGCTGGCCTTGATGCTGCTCGTCAGCCCGGTGCTGGTCGACCCGCTGTTCAATACCTACAAGCCGCTGGAGCCGGGCCCCGTGCGCACGGTGGTGCTGAGCATGGCCCACGCCACCGGCGTGCCGGCCGACGAGGTCTATGCCTTCGATGCCTCGCGCCAGACCAAACGCATCAGCGCCAATGTCAGCGGCCTGGGCGCGACGGCGGCGATCCGGCTCAATGACAACCTGCTCAACCACACCTCGCTGCCCGAGATCCGCGCGGTGATGGCGCATGAGCTGGGCCATTACGTGCTCAACCATGCGCCGAAGATGCTGATGCAGTTCGGCCTGCTGATTCTCTTTGGCCTGCTGTTCTGCAACGCAGCGATGCACGGCCTGTTCGCCCGCTACGGCGCGCGCTGGGGCACGCAGTCCGTCGCCGACGTCGCCAGCCTGCCCTTGCTCAGCGCGGTGTTCGCGGTCTTCATGCTGCTGGCCACGCCGGTCTTCAACACCATCATCCGCACGCAGGAGATCGAGGCCGATCGCTTCGGCCTACACCTGGCCCGCGACCCGCATGGTTTTGCCGAGGTGATGCTGAAGCTGGCCGATTACCGCAAGCCGGATCCGGGCGCGCTGGAGGAGTTCGTGTTCTTCCACCACCCGAGCGCACGGCATCGCATCCATGACGCGATGCGCTGGCGCGAGGCGATGGGCACGCCATGAGACAGGGGCCTGTCCGATGAAGGTCGTCATCGCTCGGCGCTCGGCCTACACTCCGCGCCTGCTTCAACCCAACCAGGAGTCCGCCATGGCTGCATCTGATCTTGCCTTGCCGCTGTCGGCCGACCTGCCGCTGGGTACGCAGTCCACGAACGCCTAGCCGTTCCAAACTCCCTGCCGCCGGTGAGCGGCCGACAACACAACGATCTGCCCGCAACCATGCCCATCGCATCGGTCGCGTCCTCATTCGTTCGCTTGTTCGTCATCTCACCACCATGCTCGACCCGCAAACCATCGAGGCCCTGCGTCCGCTCGGCCTGAGCCTTGCTCTTCTCCCGCAACTTGCCCAGCTCGACTGGCCTGACCAAGCCCGGTTGTGGCGCGTCACCGAGGTCCAGCGCGACCGCCTGAGCCTGCAATCCGATCAGGGCAGCTGCACGGCCCGCCTGCTGCCGGCGCTGCAGCAGGCGCTGTATGCCGAATCGCGCCAGCTGGCGGTCGGCGACTGGGTGCTGGCCAGCCGCAACCTGCTTGGCGAAACCTGGGTGCAGCAGCAGCTGCCACCGCTGAACGCTTTGAGTCGCCGCGACCCCAGCGGCCTGCGCCAGACCCTGGTCAGCAATGTCGACACCGCCTTGCTGGTGATGGGCCTGGACCATGATTTCAATCTGGCGCGCCTGGATCGCTACCTGGTGCTGGTGCGCAGCGCCGGCGTGCCGGCCGTCGTCGTGCTCAGCAAGGCCGATCTGTGCCGCGACGTAGCTGGCCGCGTGGACGAGGTGCGCGCCCACCTGGCGCTGAGTCGCGGCGCGGTCATGGAGGTGCTCGCCGTCGACGGTACGCAGGCCGGTACAGGCGCGCAGCTCAAACCCTGGCTGGGACTGGGTCAGACCCTGGTGCTGCTGGGCTCCAGCGGCGCCGGCAAGTCGACGCTGACCAATACCTTGTGCGACGCGGCGCTGCAGGACACGGGCGCCGTGCGCGACGACGACAGCCGCGGCCGCCACACGACCACAGTGCGCAGCCTGCATCGCACGCCGGAAGGCGCCTGCATCATCGACACGCCGGGCCTGCGCGGCCTGCAGCTCGACGCCACCGCGGCCGAGCTGGACCAGGCCTTTGACGATGTGCTGGAGCTCGCCGGCGCCTGCCGCTTCCGCAACTGCAGCCATGGCGACGAACCCGGCTGCGCGGTGCGTGCGGCGCTGCCGCCGGCGCGGCTGAAGAGCTACCAGAAGCTGCAGCGCGAGGCCGGGCGCGACAGCATGGGGCCGCTGGAGCGTCGTGCGCAGCTCAACGAATGGAAGACGCGTTCCAGGGCGGTGCAGGTTCACCTGCGGTCCAAGCGGGGCGAATCCTAGGGACCTGCCTCGCTCATCGTTCGGCACTGCACCACTGCTCCTCGCAAGGGATGCCGTCGCGGTCGCCGTCCATCTTGACGTCGGGGCAACGGGCGAGGAAGTACTTGGCTTCTTCGCAGGAGCGCATCTGCGAGCAGTGCTGACGCCCATCGCAACGGAAGCGCTCGGCCGGCGTCGGCGTCCTGGCCGTGGTCGGCGCTGTCGCTGCCATGGGTGCCGCCCGCGTCGAGACGGGCTCGCCCTGCGCGGCCACGGCCTTCTTCTTGCGCTCGGCGTTCAGCTCCTCGACCGTCGGCTGCTTGCGAGCCTGGTCAGCGGGACATGGGGCTTGCTGAAAGCTCACGCTGCCATTGATCACGCATTTGTGCATCGGCGCCGCAAGGACGCTGCACGCGGCGAGGGCAAACAGCAGCACGACGAGTGGCTTGGGCGAGGCGATGGTCATGGGCGTTCCAGGACTGGAGGCTGCGGCCAGCCGACTCTACGTCGGTACCCGCTGTGCGGCTGCGCGCTGCCCCGCCCGCCGCAGCCTGTCCCTCAGTGCCGCCGGCTCCAGCACCTCGAAATCCACGTCCAGCGCCAGCAGCCAAAAGCTGAGCTGGTCGAGCGCATGCGCGCCGCAGCACATCAGGCAGCGCTCGCCATGGCCGATCGGTTCGAGCAGGGCCGCCGAGCGGGGGATGCGTTGCCGCATTTCTTGCAGCGGCGCATGCAGCACGATGCGCGCCTGCTCGGGGAATGGCGATACCGCCAGCGAGCGCGCGACGAAGGCCTGCAGATCGCCGCCCTCGGGGCCGGGCCGCGGCCTGAAATGCGCCCCGACCCTGGCCGAAGCGGCGGCCATGCGGTCGATGCGGAAGGTGCGCCAGTCGCTGCGCGACGGGTCCCAGGCGACCAGGTACCAGCGGCTGCCGGTGTGCACCACGCCCTGCGGTTCGACGTGGCGCTGCGTCGCCGCGCCGCGGATGTCGACGTAGGCAAAGCCGAGGGCGAGCTGGTCGCGACAGGCGCCGGCGAGCAGGGCCAAGAGCTCGGCGTCGACGCGCGGGCCGATGCTTTCCATCGGCTGGATCGCCGAGCGCAAGGCCTCGGCGCGGCGGCGCAGCCTGGATGGCATCACCTGCTCCAGCTTGACGAAGGCGCGCAGCGCCGATTCCTCGATGCCGCCGACCTGGCCCGAGGCAGCGGTGCGCAGCGCGATGGCGACGGCCAGCGCCTCGTCGTCGTCCAGCATCAGCGGCGGAAGGGCCTGGCCGGCGCGCAAGGCATAGCCGCCGGCAACGCCGCTGCTGGCCTCGACCGGGTAGCCGAGTTCGCGCAGGCGATCGATGTCGCGGCGCAGCGTGCGCGGGTGGATCTGCAGGCGCTCGGCCAGCTCGGCGCCGGCCCAGTGACGCCGCGTCTGCAACAGCGAAAGCAGGCGCAGCAGGCGCGAGGAGGAGCTCAGCATGGCGAAGCACTCTAGCTCTCATCGAGGGCGGGAACTGTCCGCAATGCTGAAGACACTGAGGCCGTCCTCAACACCACCCAAGGAAGTTCCGATGTCCCTCGATTTCTACTGGCACCCGCAGTCCAGCGCCTCGCCGATCGCCGCCGTGCTGGCCGAGCTCGATCTGCCGCATCAGCGCATCAAGATCGACATCCGCCGCGGCGAGCAGCACCGCCCCGAGTTCAAGGCCCTGAACCCGAACGCCAAGGTGCCGACCCTGGTCGTCGATGGCGCGCCGATGTTCGAGGGCCTGGCGATCCAGCTCTGGCTGGGCGAGCAGTACGGGGTCGAACGCGGCCTGTGGCCCGCCGCCGGCACGCCCGAGCGCCTGCAGGCGATGTCCTGGAGCTGCTGGACCTACGTCAGCTATGGCGTGCTGGTGCAGCGGCTTTTCGTCGCCACGCAGCGCGAGCCGGCTTTGCGCAGCGAGGCCCACGCCGAGGCGGCACGCCAGGAGCTGGACGCATTGCTGACCCTGCTTGACCAGCGCCTCGCCGGCCAGGTCTGGATGCTCGGCGAGCAGTACTCGCTGGTCGACACCGTGCTGGCTTCGATGATGGGCTTCAGCGCCTACATCGGCGCGCCGGTCGCCGCGCATGCCCATGTGGCGGCCTGGCTGGCGAAGGTGCAGGCCAGGCCGGCGATGTCGGGCGAGGTCTAGGCGGCAGGGCCGCGGCCGCTGAGCAGGCCTGGTGACCGACTTTGCTGGGATCATCCGCAGACCAGCTGAGCAGGATTCGCTCCATGGTCATGCATGTCCGCGGCTACGTCGACCATTCCGCCAGCTCGCCGCTGGGCCTGTTCGCCTTCGTGCGCCGCGACCCGCGGCCCAAGAACGTGGTGATCGCCATCGAGTACGCGGGAGTCTGCCACTCGGATCTGCACACGGTGCGCAACGACTGTGGCAATGCCAGGCACCCGGTCGTGCCCGGGCACGAGATGGTCGGCCGTGGTGGCGCTGGGCAGCGAGTTCACGCGCTTGCGGATGGGTGATGCGGTCGGCGCCGGCTGCATGGTCGACTCCTGCCGGCATTGCCGCAGCTGCGCTTGCGGGCTGCAGCCGTACTGCGAGGCCGTGCAGACTGATAACGACGTCGATCGCGTCGATGGCACGGCGACCCAGGGCGGCTACTCGGAGTCCATCGTCGTCGACGAGGCTTTTGTGCTCCGGGTGCCCGAGAACCTTGACCCGGCCGGAGTCGCAGCGCTGCTTTGCGCCGACATCGAGCTAGTTCCGAACAGCGCGATCAACGAGGCCTACGAGCGCATGCTGAGAAGCGATATGAAGCACCGCTTCGTGATCGACATGGAAACGCTCAAGGCTTGAGGCCGCGGACCGCATTGGCGCGGGCGCTGACTTCCAGCGGGCCGTCTCTCCCAGCCTGCAGGCGCTCGCGCACGCGGCCCTGCAGCTCCGCCAGTTGGGTCGTGGACAAGGCGTCGAACATCGACCGCAGCGTGTTGCTCGACGCGGCGCTGTCCCAGTACTCGTCGAAGCTGTCGAAGCGGCGGCGCACGCTGATCTGGCAGCTCTGCACCTGCTGCAGGCCGGCCGCCTGCCAGAGTGCGATCGATGCATCCAGGGTCGAAGCGCCGACCGAGGGCGGCAGGCGCGGCTGCAGGCCGGTCTTCAGCATTTCCGCGCCGATCGCGGCGAGCGGGAAGCCGCCGCCGAGGATGTCCCAGTGGTAGGCGGCGACCAGGCCGCCCGGGCGCACGACGCGCAGCATCTCGGCAATGCCGCGCGCCGGCTCGGGCACGAAGAACAGCACCAGGGCCATCACCGCGGCATCGGCGCTGCCGTCGGCCACCGGCAGCTGCATCGCATCGGCCTCGGCCCAGCGCACCGCGGCGCCGGGTGGCAGGCGGCCTTGAGCATAGGCAAGTTGCCCCGGCGACGGGTCGAAGCCCTGCACGCCGGCCGGTCTGCAGCGTTCCAGCAGCAGTTCGGTGAAGGCGCCGTTGCCGCAGCCGACATCGATCCAGTGCGCCGCCTCGGGCGCGTCCAGCCAGTCCAGGAACTGCTCACCGGCCAGCCGGCTCCAGCGCCCCATCAGGCGCTCGTAGGCGGCGCCGTCGTCGAAGCGGATTTCTTGCGTGCCGTCCATCGCTGCTGTTCTCCCGGGGCGCGGCGACGATCTTAGTCAGGCACCGCCCGCCATTCGCCCTTCCAGCCGGCCATTCGCCGGCCGCTGCGACCATTCGTCGCAGGCGGCTGGGCCGGCGGCTGGCGACGACCGAGCATGCGTCCATCGCAACCAGGAGCCCCACATGCTGCAAGACCTCAACGCCACGACGAATGACGATGCCCAGCTGCGCCGCCAGGCCAGGAAGCGCGTCGAGATGAAGCTGGGCTTCCTGACCCATCTGCTGGTCTTTGTCTGCGTCAACACCGGGCTCTACCTGCTCGGCGGTGGTGTCGACGGCCGGCTGCACGGCCTGCCGCTCTGGGGCTGGGGCCTGGGTCTGGCCATCCATGGCCTGGTGACCCTGCTGAGCCTGCAGGGCGGCGATCTGCGCGAGCGCATGATGCAGGCGGAGTTGCGCAGCTTGCGCGAGCGCGCCGGGCGCTGAGCCGCGCGCTGCCGGTCGCTGCCGCCGGCGTCGCGCGATCAGGGACCTGCACCTCGCCGGCTGGCGACGATCAGCCATTCGGCGGCGCGCAGCTGGCGGTCCAGCCAGGCCTCGCCGCGCGCCGGGTCCTGCAGCCAGCGCGCAAAGCTGCTCAGATAGATCGCCGTCAGCGCTGTTTCCTCGGCCTCGCGGCGCCAGCCCGATGAAGCCAGCAGCGCGACCTCGCGCCAGCATTGCACACTGCGGCTGATGCGCAGCAGGCCCTGGACCTGCAGATGCAGATGCTCGGGCTGCAGCTTGTAGCCGAGCATCTCGGCCGTCAGCCGGCGATGCGGGGCGAGCACATCGAACCAGGCCAGCATTGCTTGCAGCAGGCGCTGGCGCGGGCGCTCCAGTGCCCAGCCGGGACGTGCTGCGCAGGCCAGCAGGGCGGCGTCGGCACGGTCGAACCAGGCCTCGGCGATCGCGTCCTGATGCGGGAACTGCGCATAGAGCTCGGCCAGCGGCAGCTGCAGCGCGGCGGCGATCTCGTGCAGATGCAGCCGGTCCCAGCCGCCTTGTTCGCCCAGCTGCAAGGCCTTGTCGACGATGCGTTCGGCGACCGCCTGCATGGCCGGCTCAGACGTCGAGCTGATAGACCTCGGCGGTGCGGCGCTCGTCGGCGCTATGCCCGGCCAAGGCCTGATCCCAGTCGGCGGCGCCGGCCTCCAGCCTGGGCTGCAGGCCGGCGATCATCTGCGTGATCTCCTCGGTGGCGGCGTCGAACTCGGCGACCTGCACGCGGGTGGCGACGAACAGACGCGCGACCACCGTGCCGCCGGATTCGATCAACACCAGGTAGCGCGCCGGCTCGCGGTGCGGGATCTGCGTGGGGGCTCGCTGCGCCTCGCGGCCGAAGTCCTGGCTCATGCGGGCCATCTTGCCGCAGCGCCAGGCCGCTGGGAAGCGGCGATCATCCGGGCCATGAAAGCCGAGGATCTGCAGAAGCTGGTCAGCACCCCCATGCCCTTCGGCAAGCATCAGGGCGTGCTGATCGCCGACCTGCCGGGCAATTACCTGAACTGGTTCGCCCGCGAGGGCTTCCCCCGGGGCGAGATCGGCCGCCTGCTCGCGCTGATGCAGGAGATCGACCACAACGGCCTGAGTGATTTGCTCAAGCCCCTGCGTGATAGCCGCGCAGGCCGTTGAGTTCCAGCACGCGCACCCCCCCGTACTCGACGCGGATCAGCTCGGCGTCCTGCAGGCGCTGCAGGGCCAGATTGGTGCGCTGGCGCGACAGGCCGACCAGGTAGGCGAGCTCCTGCTGGGTGATGCGCAGCAGCGAACCGACGCCGGGGTAGAGCGTCGGGTGGAAGAGGGCGGCGAGATTGCGTGCGACTCTCAAGTCAGGGTCGGTGGCGCGATCGGTCTCGCGTGCGGCGATGAACTGGCTGAGGCGCTCGTTGAGCTGGTTGAGCACGAAGCGGTTGAAGGCGATCGATTGCGACAGCAGGGCCTCGAACTGCGCCAGCGGCAGGCCGGCGACGCGCGAGCGACGCAGGGCCTGGATGTTGTAGCGATAGGCCTCGCGCTTGAGCAGGGTGCCTTCGCCGAACCAGGCGCCGGGCGGCACGCCGGTGAAGGTCACCGCCGGCGCGCCACTGGCCTCGTCATTGCTCATCTTCAACAGGCCGTCGAGCACGCCGAACCAGTAGTTGGCGGGCTTGCCGACGCGGCAGATGCGCTCGCCCGGCTCGGCCTGCGCGACATGCAGGTGCTGGGCGACCAGGGCCTGTTCGGCAGGGCCGAGCAGGGTCCACCAGCTGATGCTGGCGAGTTCGTCGGCGGTGGCGGGGCGGGCGCGGTCGCGCAGTGCGGCGCCAGGTTTCGTGCTTGAAGTTGGCTCGGTCATTGCTCTGAGATAGCAGACTGCGTGCCCGGCTGCGGGTAAGTCCGAAACCAAGATAACCCGTACTTTGTCATCCAAAAGACAGGCAAGCGTCAAAGCGCCGCCCAGAATCCGCCCCAACCTGGGGCTGAATGCCCCGCAACAGGGCATGGAAGCGATGGCCGCTGGCGATTCCGCGAACAGGACCTTTCCGCAATGGTTGTTGCTGCACGCGCAGCAGCGCCCGCAAGCGCCTGCGATCCGCGAGAAGGCCTTCGGCATCTGGCAGACCACCAGCTGGGCGCAGCTGCGTGACGAGGTCGGCGCGCTGGCCATCGGTCTGCAGGCCGCCGGTCTGCAGGCCGGCGGGCATCTGCTCATCGTCGGCGAGAACCGGCCGCGCCTGTACGCGGCCATGCTCGCCGCCCAGGTACTGGGCGCGGTGCCGGTGCCGCTCTACCAGGACGCGGTGGCCGCCGAGTTCGAGTACCCGCTGCAGCTGGCCGAGGTGGCGCACGCGGTGGTCGAGGACCAGGAGCAGCTCGATAAGCTGGTCGAGGTGCGCGACAGCTGCCCGCTGCTGCAGCACATCTGGGTCGACGACCCGCGCGGGCTGCGCCACTACAGCGAACCGGGCTTCGAGCTGCTCGACGCCTTGCTGGCACGCGGTCAGGCCCAGCTGCAGCCGGGCTGGCTGGAGGCGCGTGCGGCCGAGCGTTCGGTCGACGAAGTCGCCGCGCTGTTCTTCACCAGCGGCACCACCGGCAAGCCCAAGGGCGTGGTGCATACCCACCGCTCCCTGAGCGATCGCGCGCTGGCCGGTCAGCGCTTCGACCAGCTGCTCGCCACCGACGAGGTGCTGGCCTATATGCCGCTGGCCTGGATAGGCCAGAACATCTTTTCCTTCTCGCAATGGCTGACCGTCGGCTATGTGGTCAATTGCCCGGAAAGCCCGGCCACCGTGGCCATCGACCTGAAGGAGGTCGGGCCCAGCTATTACTTCGCGCCGCCACGGATCTTCGAGGGGCTGTTGACCTCGGTGACGATACGCATGGAAGACGCGTCGGTTCCGAAGCGCTGGCTGTACGCGCGCTGCATGGACTGGGCGCGCGCGATCGGCCCGCGGCGCATGGCCGGCGAGGCGCTGTCCTTCAGCGAGCAGCTGCGTTATGCGATCGGCGACCTGCTGATCTACGCGCCGCTGAGGAATGCGTTGGGCCTCTCCAGGGTGCGCGTGGCCTACACCGCGGGCGAGGCGATCGGCCCCGACCTGTTCAGCTTCTTCCGCGCCATCGGCGTGAACCTCAAGCAGCTCTACGGCTCGACCGAGACCGCGGTCTTCGTCTGCCTGCAGCCGGATCACGAGGTCAAGGCGGACACCGTCGGTGTGCCGATCGAGGGCGTGGAGATCCGCGTCGACGAGGCCGGCGAGCTCTGGGTGCGCTCGCCCGGTCTGCTCAAGGGCTATTACAAGAACCCGGAGGCGACCGCCGAGGTGCTGAGCGCCGATGGCTGGTACCGCACCGGCGATGCCGGCTTCCTGGACGCCGGCGGGCATCTGAAGATCATCGACCGCGCCAAGGATGTCGGCCGGCTGGCCGACGGCGCGCTGTTCGCGCCCAAGTACGTGGAGAACAAGCTGAAGTTCTTTCCCTATATCAAGGAGGCGGTGGCGGTGGGCGACGGTCGCGACAAGGTCTGCGCGATGCTGAACATCGATTTTGAGGCGGTCGGCAACTGGGCCGAGCGGCGCGGTCTGCCCTACGCCGGCTACGTGGACCTGGCCGGCAAGCCCGAGGTGCTGGAGATGATGCGCGGCTGCGTCGAGCAGGTGAACGCCGACCTGGCGCGGGACGAGCGCCTGGCCGGCTGCCAGATCGCGCGCTTCCTGGTGCTGCACAAGGAGCTCGATGCCGACGACGGCGAGCTGACGCGCACGCGCAAGGTGCGGCGCGGGGCGATTGCCGAGAAGTACGGGGTCTTGATTGACGCGCTCTACGGCGGGCTTGCCGTGCAGCACATCGAGACCCAGGTGCGCTTCGAGGATGGGCGCACGGGGATCGTGGCGGCCGATCTGCGCATCGTGGACAGCCAGCGCTTTGCGGTGGCGAGGGCGGCGGCATGAGACCCCAGATCGGCGCCGTCGTCCTCGACGTCCAGAACATCAGCCTCAGCTTCGGCGGCGTGAAGGCGCTGACCGACATCAGCTTCGACGTCCGCCAGTCCGAGCTGCGCGGCATCATCGGCCCGAACGGCGCCGGCAAGTCCTCGATGCTGAACTGCATCAACGGCGTCTACACGCCGCAGCAGGGCGCGATCACCTTGCAGGGGCAGCGCTTCAGCCACATGAACCCGCGCCAGGTGGCGGAGATGGGCATCGCGCGCACCTTCCAGAACCTGGCCCTCTTCAAGGGCATGAGCGTGCTGGACAACATCATGACCGGGCGCAATCTGCGCATGAAGACCGGCCTGCTGGCCCAGGCTCTGCACCTGGGCCCGGCGCGGCGCGAGGAGATCGAACAGCGCGAGAAGGTCGAGCGCATCATCGATTTCCTGGAGATCCAGGCCTGGCGCAAGACCCCGGTCGGCCGCCTGCCCTATGGGCTGCAGAAGCGCGTCGACCTGGGCCGGGCGCTGGCCATGGAGCCCAAGCTCTTGCTGCTCGACGAACCCATGGCCGGCATGAACGTCGAGGAGAAGCAGGACATGAGCCGCTTCATCCTCGACGTCAACGACGAGTTCGGCACCACCATCGTGCTGATCGAGCACGACATGGGCGTGGTCATGGACCTCTGCGACCGCGTGGTGGTGCTGGACTACGGCAAGAAGATCGGCGACGGCACGCCCGACGAAGTCCGCAACAACGAGGAGGTCATCAAGGCCTACCTCGGAACCGCTCACTGAGATGGCCTTCTTCCTCGAAACCCTGATCGGCGGCCTGATGAGCGGCATGCTGTACGCGCTGATCGCGCTCGGCTTCGTGCTGATCTTCAAGGCCAGCGGCGTGTTCAATTTCGCCCAGGGCGCGATGGTGCTGTTCGCCGCGCTGGCGATGGCGCGCTTTGCCGAGTGGCTGCCCCGCTGGACGGGGCTGGAAGGCAAGCTGCTCATCAATCTGCTCGCCTTCGCGCTGGCCTTCGCGCTGATGATCGTGTTTGCCTGGTGCGTGCAGCGCTGGGTGCTGGCCAAGCTGGTCAACCAGGAGCCGATCGCGCTCCTGATGGCGACCTTAGGTGTTGCCTACTTCCTCGACGGCTTCGGCCAGACCCTGTTCGGCTCCGACATCTACAAGATCGATGTCGGCATGCCCAAGGACCCGGTCTTCATCCTCGACTCGGTGTTCGAGGGCGGCGTGCTGCTCAGCCAGGAGGACCTGATCGCTGCCGGCGTGGCGGCGCTGCTGGTCATCCTGCTCAGCCTGTTCTTCCAGTTCACCGGCACCGGCCGCGCGCTGCGCGCGGTCGCCGACGACCACCAGGCCGCGCAATCGATCGGCATTCCGCTGGGACGCATCTGGGTCATCGTCTGGGCGGTCGCCGGCTTCGTCGCCCTGGTCGCCGGCGTGATCTGGGGCAGCAAGCTGGGCGTGCAGTTCTCGCTGTCCCTGGTTGCGCTGAAGGCGCTGCCGGTCGTCATCCTTGGCGGCCTGACCTCGGTGCCCGGGGCCATCGTCGGTGGGCTGTTGATCGGCGTCGGCGAGAAGCTGTCGGAGATCTATCTGGGTCCGATGCTCGGCGGTGGCATCGAGATCTGGTTCGCCTATGTCCTGGCTCTCATCTTCCTGCTCGTCCGGCCGCAAGGCCTGTTCGGCGAGAAGATCATCGATCGGGTCTGACCATGTTCTATCGCGAGAACGGCCAGTTCAAAACTTCGTACGCGGCGGACCAGCAGATCCTGCCGATCCGCCAGGACCGCATCGGGCTGCTGCTCATCCTGCTGTTCGCCTTTGTCGCCGTGCCGCTGCTCGCCGACGAGTACCTGCTGCGCGCCATTCTGCTGCCCTTCCTGATCCTCAGCCTGGCGGCGATCGGCCTGAACATCCTGGTCGGCTATTGCGGGCAGATCTCGCTGGGCACCGGGGCCTTCATGGCGGTCGGCGCCTATGCGGCCTACAACTTCCATGCCCGCGTTCCCGAACTGCCGCTGCTCGCCAGCCTGCTGCTCGGCGGCCTCTGCGCGACCGTGGTCGGCATGCTCTTCGGCCTGCCCAGCTTGCGCATCCGCGGCCTCTACCTGGCCGTCGCGACGCTGGCCGCGCAGTTCTTCAGCGACTGGGCCTTTCTGCGCATCAAGTGGTTCACGCTGGACAGCGCCTCGGGCTCGGTCAGCGTCGGTTCCTTGAGCTTCTTCGGCCTGGCGCTGCAGACGCCGGTGCAGAAATACCTGTTCGTGCTGAGCTTCGTCGTCGTCTTCGCGCTGCTCGCCAAGAACCTGGTGCGCGGCCATATCGGCCGCGCCTGGATGGCGATGCGCGACATGGACGTCGCTGCCGCGGTGATCGGCATCCGGCCCATGCATGCCAAGCTTTCCGCCTTCGCGGTGAGCAGCTTCATCGTCGGTGTCGCCGGCGGGCTCTGGGGCTTTGTGCACCTGGGCGCCTGGGAGCCGGCGGCCTTCAGCATCGACCGCTCGTTCCAGCTGCTCTTCATCATCATCATCGGCGGCCTGGGCTCCATCCTTGGCGCCTTCCTCGGCGCCGCCTTCATCGTCGTGCTGCCGATCTTCCTGAACCAGGCCTTGCCGGCCCTCGGTCTGCTGGTCGGCTGGCAGGTCGACACCGCCCTGGTCAGCCATGTTGAATACATGGTGTTCGGTGCGCTGATCGTGTTCTTCCTGATCAAGGAGCCCCATGGCTTGGCGCGGCTATGGAGTACGGCAAAAGAAAAACTGCGCCTCTGGCCTTTCCCTCACTGAAGGAGACGAACGATGTCGAGCAAGAAGCTGATCGCCGCGCTGTCGGCCACCCTGATCGCGGCGTCCGCGTTCGCGCAGGCGGCCAAGGAGCAGTTCTTCCCGGTGCTGGTCTACCGCACCGGTGCCTACGGCCCTAACGGCGCGCCCTGGGCCAATGGCTATGTCGACTACCTGAAGCTGATCAATGCCCAGGGCGGCATCAATGGCGTGAAGCTGATCTGGGAGGAATGCGAGTTCGGCTACGCGACCGACCGCGGCGTCGAGTGCTACGAGCGCCTGAAGGGCAAGCATGGCGGCGCGACGGTGTTCCAGCCCCTGTCCACCGGCGTGACCTTCGCGCTGACCGAGAAGGCCCCGGCCGACAAGATCCCCCTGATCACCGCCGGCTACGGCCGCAGCGAGAGCCAGGACGGCGGCGTCTTCAAGTGGAACTTTCCGCTGATCGGCACCTACTGGGTGGCGGCGGACACCATGCTGCAACACATCGCCAAGAAGGAGGGCGGCTGGGACAAGCTCAAGGGCAAGAAGTTCACCCTGGTCTACCACGACAGCCCCTATGGCAAGGAGCCGATCCCGATGCTGACCGAGCGCAGCAAGATGCACGGCTTCGATCTGAACCTGATCCCGGTGCCGCACCCGGGCGTCGAGCAGAAGTCGGCCTGGCTGCAGATCCGCCGCGACCGGCCTGACTACGTGCTGCTCTGGGGCTGGGGGGTGATGAACACCACCAGCATCAAGGAAGCCCAGGCCACCGGCTATCCGCGCGAGAAGATGTACGGGGTCTGGTGGGCCGGCGCCGAGCCGGATGTGAAGGATGTTGCCGACGGCGCCAAGGGCTATAGCGCGCTGACCATGCAGCATGGCGTGCACCCGGATGCCAAGGTGGTGCAGGACATCCTCGCCCAGGTGCATGCCAAGGGCCAGGGCACCGGGCCCAAGGAGGAGGTCGGCCAGGTGCTCTACATGCGCGGCTTGATCTCCGCGATGCTCGCCGTCGAGGGCGTCCGCCGCGCGCAGGAGCGCTTCGGCAAAGGCAAGGTGATGAGTGGCGAGCAGACCCGCTGGGGTCTGGAGAACCTGGCCCTGGTGCAGAAGCGCCTGGACGGCATGGGCTTTGCCGGCGTGATGCGCCAGGTGCTGACCTCCTGCAACGACCACATGGGCTCGGCCTGGGCGCGGGTGCACACCTGGGACGGCGCGAAATGGGTGTTCTCGTCCGACTGGTACCAGGCGGATGAGGCGATCCTGAAGCCGATGGTCAAGCAAGCCGCCGACAAGTACGCGGCGGAGAAGAAGCTGACGCGTCGCACCCCGGCGGACTGCCAGAGCTGAGCCGCATGAGCCACCGAGCCGCCGCGCCCCCGTCCGCCGCCCGGCGGCGGAACGCTGGGCTCCCACCCCTGCCCCGCCCTCCTGGAGGGCAGTGTGCAGGGCCACACCCCCTGTCCCCCTCGCCCCGGGCGAGGGGGGACGCATGCCCACCGAGCTTCGCATGAGCACTGCCTTTCTCGATGTCAACGGCATCGAGGTCATCTACAACCACGTGATCCTGGTGCTCAAGGGCGTGTCCCTGCAGGTCCAGGAGGGCAAGATCGTCGCGCTGCTCGGTGGCAACGGCGCCGGCAAGACGACCACCTTGCGCGCCGTCAGCAATCTGCTCGAAGGCGAGCGTGGCGCCGTCACCAAGGGCCAGATCCTGCTGCGCGGTGAGCGCATCGAGTCCCTGAGTCCGGCGCAGATGGTCGCCCGCGGCGTCGTGCAGGTGATGGAGGGCAGGCATTGCTTCGCCCACCTGACGATCGAGGAAAACCTGCTCACCGGTGCCTACTCGCGCAAGGACGGCAAGGCGGCGGTCAAGGAGTCGCTGGACAAGGTCTACAGCTACTTTCCGCGTCTGAAGACCCGGCGCAGCAGCCAGGCCGCCTACACCTCGGGCGGCGAGCAGCAGATGTGCGCGATCGGTCGCGCGCTGATGGCCAATCCGCGCATGGTGCTGCTCGACGAGCCCAGCATGGGCCTGGCGCCGCAGATCGTCGAGGAGGTCTTCGAGATCGTCAAAGACCTCAACCAGCGCGAGAAGGTCACCTTCCTGCTCGCCGAGCAGAACACCACCATGGCGCTGCGCTATGCGGACGACGGCTACATCCTGGAGAACGGCCGCGTGGTCATGGAAGGCAGCGCTGCCGAGCTGGCCAGCAACGAGGACGTCAAGGAGTTCTACCTGGGCATGGGTGGCGGCGACCGCAAGAGCTTCCGCGACGTCAAGTCCTACAAACGCCGCAAGAGGTGGTTGGCATGAGCGATGAGAGCTGGGGCTTTGCCCCGCCGCCCTTCAAGGCCGAGGAATCGCTGGAGCAGCTGCGCCGCTGCTTGCGCAGCCTGGGCCTCGCCGAGCGCAGCGGCGGCTTCGAGTTCGAGGCCAAGCGCGCGCTGACCTTCGAGTTGCAGGAGGGCGCGATCGCCATCGGGCTGGCGCGCCGCCTGATCCGCACGCCGGAGTTCGACAAGTTCACGATCAGGTCGGGCGCCGATCAGCGCAAGCTGCTCGACGAAGTCAAGAAGCGCCTGACGCGCTGGAAGGACGAGGATTGATGAAGCATTTCGACGCCCTCGAGACCCGCGATCCGGCGGTCCGCGAGGCCACGCAGTTCGACCAGCTGCAGTCCCAGTTGCTGCATGTGCAGGCGCACACCGCCTATGGCGCAGCGGCCTTCGCCGACCTGGACGTGCGCCGCATCGGCGACCGCGCCGCCCTCGCCCGCCTGCCGCTGCTTCGCAAGCAGGACATCCTGGCCCGCCAGCAGGACCCGCAATGGGATGCCCTCGGCGGCTTGGCCGCCGTTGGCTGGGGCACGCGCTCGCCGCGCGCGGCCAAGGTCTTCCAGTCTCCCGGTCCGATCTACGAACCGGAGGCTGCCAGCCCCGATCCCTGGCGGGTCGCCCGCGCTCTCTGGGCGGCCGGGGTGCGCGCCGGCGACCTGGTGCACAACTGCTTCTCCTACCACCTGACGCCGGCCGGCTCGATGATGGAGAGCGGCTGTCTGGCCCTGGGCGCGACGGTGATCCCGGCAGGCAGCGGCGCCACCGAACAGCAGCTGCAGGCCATCCACGATCTGCAGCCGACCATCTACTGCGGCACGCCGAGCTTTCTGCGCATCCTGCTCGAGCGCGGCGCCGGCAGCTTCCGCAAGGCCCTGGTCAGCGGCGAGGCGTTTCCCGAAGCGCTGCGCGATTGGTGCTTCGAGCGCGGCGTGCTCGCCTACCAGTGCTACGCGACGGCCGACTGCGGATTGATCGCCTACGAGACCGAGGCCAGGGAAGGCCTGGTGGTCGACGAGGGCGTGATCGTCGAGATCGTCGAGCCGGGCAGTGGCGAGCCGGTTGCGATCGGCGAGATCGGCGAGCTGGTCGTGACCCGGCTGGACCCCGCCTACCCCTTGATCCGCTACGCCACCGGCGATCTGTCGGCCCAGCTCACCGGCCCCAGTCCCTGCGGTCGCAGCAATATGCGCCTCAAGGGCTGGCTGGGCCGGGCCGATGCCAGCATCAAGGTGCGCGGACTGTTCATCCACGAGTCGCAGCTGCTGCAACTGCGCGCGCGCTTTCCGGCCTACCCGTTGCGCTGGGTGATCGCCGGTGAGATGGCCAGCGACCGCTTCATCGTGCAGCTGCAAGCGCAGGCCGACGCCGCCCTGGCCGCGCAGCTCATCGATGCGGTGCGCGAGCTGACCCGCTTGCGCGCCGAGGTCGAGTTCGTCGACGCCCTGCCGGTGGGCGCCAGCCTGATCGACGACCGCCGGCGTTGATCAATGCAGCGGCAGGCGCAGCGCCAGCGCCGTGCCGCGACCGCTTTCCAACCAGCCCCCGGGGGCCGGGCTGTGCAAGGTCAGCGTGGCGCCCAGGCGCTGCGCGCGGGTCTGCAGATTGCGCAGGCCCTGGCCGCTGCGCAGCGGCTGGGGCAGTCCCGCGCCATCGTCGATGAACCACAGCAGCAGCGAGGCGGCACCGTCCTGGCGGCCGATCTCGTTGCCGGCGGCGTCGTTCCATTGCGTGGCCACGATGAGCCGAGTCGGTCGGCCATGACGCAGCGCATTGCTCATGGCCTCCTGCAGCCAGCGAATCAGCTCCAGCCCCCCGCCGGCGCGCAGGCAGGGCAGTTCGGCACTGGCATTGACGCGCCACTCCAGCGTCACGTCGGCGGCGCGTAGCGTCGGCTCCAGGCGTTGACGCCAGCTGCCCAGCAGCACGCCGAGGTCGCCGCCGGTTTCCACCAGGGTGTCGACCGACAGGCGCATCTCCAGCAGGCATTCGTCCAGCGCTTGCTGCAGGGCGACGGGATCCAGCTGCGCGGCGCCCAGGCGCAGTTGCAGCAGTCGCGCGCCCAGGCCATCGTGGAGGTCCTGCAGCAGGCGGCGGCGCTGGTCGGCGGCGGCGCGCTCTCGCTCGGCCTCGGCCTGTGCCTCGAAGGCCTGCTGCAGGGCGCGGCTGCGCTCGGTCAGTTCGGTGGCGAGCTGGTCCTGCAGCTGGGCGTCGCGGCGCGCCGCGTCGATGAAATGCCGCTGCAACAACACGACCACCCAGACCACCCAGCCGGCATAGGCCAGCGCGTGGCTGTCGACCACCGCCTGCTGCAGCGGCAGCGCATGCAGGCTGATCCAGCCCCAGGTGCATGCCGAAAAGCCGACCAGCAGCGCGGTGCCCCAGCTGGCAGCGTCGCCGCGCCGCTTGAGCGCGCACAGCGCCATCGCCCAGGCGGCGAGCAGCAGCAGCGCGCGGCTGCCCAGCGCCCACCAGGGCCAGGGGTGGCTGAAGTTGGACCAGGCCAGGTCCGACAACGCCGCCATGCCGTCGATCAGCAGGCCGAGCGCCAGCAGGCCGAGCAGCGCGGCGCGCAGTCCTGTGCTCCAGGTCTGTGCCAGGCGCGCGGCGATGACCAGCAGCAGCGCCTTGCTGCACAGATCGGCGCTGTCCAGCAGCAGCCGCCACCAGGGCGAGGGCAGCGGTTGCTCGGGCAGCAGGTAGGGGCTGAGCAGCAGAGCCAGTAGCGCGACGTGGATGGCCGCCAGCGCATACAGCGGTTCGCTGCGCCGCACCCAGGCAACCAGACCGAGGAATAGCGCGGCGACCAGGGCGCTGCTGGCCGTCAGCGCGCGCAGCCATTGCCAGCGCAGCCGGTGGGCGTCGTGCTGGCGCAAGGCCTCGGCGCTGCCCAGCAACACCGCGTCCAGCTGGTGGCCGCTGGGGCCGGGGGCGTCCAGACGCAGCTGCAGGCGCTGCCCCTCATGGCGGCCGAGCGCCGGCGGCAGGTCGACCAGCAGCCGCCGCGGACCGAGCAGCAGGCGGCCGGTCTCGGTCGGTGCGGCGGCCAACAGCACGCCGTCCAGGTAGGCGTGAAGACCGGGTCGAAAGGCGATCAGCAGCTGCTCGCCCTCGGGCTGCGGTGGCGGCAGCTCGATGGCCAGCCAAACCCGGCTGCCGCCCCGTTGCCGCCAGGGCAGTTCGACCACCGGCGCTTGCGCCAGGGCGGGCGGCGGTTCGCTGGCATTGCTTGCCAGCCACTGGGCACGGTCCAGGGACTGCAGCGCGGCGGCACCGACCGGCCGCAGCTCCCAGGTCTGCAGCGCCCAGATGGCGAGCAATGGCAGCAGCAGGGCCAGGGCCAGTCGCCAGGTGTCCTGCAGCCGCATGGATGCTCAGCGCCGGCGGTCTTCGCGGCGCAGGATGAAGCCGCCGACCATGCCGGCCAGTCGCTGCGCCTGCTCGCGCAGCGACTCGGCGGCGGCGGCCGATTGTTCGACCAGGGCGGCGTTCTGCTGCGTGGCCTCGTCCAGGCCGTCGACGGTCTGTTCGAGCTGCTCGACGGCGCCGCGCTGCTGCTGGCTTTGCGCGGCAATGCCGCCCACCTGGCTGCTCAGCGCTTGAACGCCTTGCACCACCTGGGCGATCGCAGCGCCGGCGGTGTCGACCAGGCGGCGACCGGCGTCGACCTGCTCGCCGGAACGGGCGATCAAGGTCTTGATCTCGCGCGCCGCCTCGGCCGAGCGCTGGGCCAGCATGCGCACCTCGCTGGCCACCACGGCGAAGCCTCGGCCGGCCTCGCCGGCGCGCGCCGCCTCGACCGCGGCGTTGAGCGCGAGGATGTTGGTCTGGAAGGCGATGCCGTCGATGGTGCCGATGATGTCGTGGATGCGTCGGCTGCTCTCGTCGATGGCCTGCATGGTCTGCACCACCTGGTCGACCTGCCGGCCTCCCTGCTCGGCCTGCTCGCTGGTGACTCGCGCCAGGCGGTCGGCCTCGGTGCTGGCCTGGCTCGCCTCACGCAGGCCCTCGGTGAGCGCGCGCACCGCCGAGGCGGCCTGCTGCAGCTGCGCGGCGCTGCGTTCGGTGCGCTGCGACAAATCCTGGCTGCCGCTGGCCACCTCGCTGCTGGCGGTGCGCACCTCGTCGATGCTGGCGCGCATGGCGATCAGGGTGTCGCGCAACCTGGCCTGCATGCCGTCCAGGCCCTGCAGCAGCCGGGCCAGCTCGTCGCTGCCTTCGCGGTCCAGGCTGGAGCTAAGGTCGCCGCCCTCGATGCGCTGGGTGACGGTGAGTGCGCGGTCCAGCGGGCGGCGGATCTGGCGGTTCAAGCGCCAGGCCAACCAGCCGCCGCTGCCCAGCGCGATGACGGCCATGACCAGCATGGCGCCGAACAGCCGTTGCCCGCGCGCGCGCAGCGCCTCCCGGGCTTGCTGGCTGCGCAGCAGCTGGGCCTGGGCCAGCTCGTCGACCTGGCGGCGCCAGGCGGCCTCCAAGGGCGCCACCTTGTCGGTCAGCGCCAGCGTGGCCTCGGGGGTCGCGCCATCCTGCGCGGCCTGCAGGGCCTCGGCCAGCGCCTTCTGCTGGGCCGCCGCCGCTTCGCTCAGGCGCTTCATGGCAGCGGCCTCGCCGGGCTGCAGGCCGGCCAGTTCCTTGGCCGCCTGCTCGTAGCGCTCACGGGCCTGACCGACGCGGACCGCCTCGGCGTCGACCGCCTTCACGTCGCTGAACAGCGCGGTGTTGCGCGCATGCACGGCCATCGCCAGGATGGCCCGGTCGAGGTCCTTGGCCAATGCCAGGGCCGCCTGATCGCGGTCGACCAGCGCGTCGATGGCGCGCGCCTGGCCGCGCAGCGCGCTGCCCGCGAGCAGCACGATGAGCAACAACAGCAGCAGGGGCAGGCCGAAGCCGAGCGCCAGACGGCGCGTCAGGGACAGGGAGGCAAACATGGCACGAACAGGGAAAGGCGGCAGCTGCGAGCATCATCGCCCGCGGCTGCCGTAAGGCCCCGGAATTGCCCGCAGTGGGGCCGATCAATCGAGCTGCAACGGGATGGTCACCGGGCCGTCGTTGAGCAGTTCCAGTTTCATGTCGGCGCCGAAGATGCCGGCGGCCACGGGCTCGTGCAGGGCCCGGGCATCGTCCAGCAGCTGCTCGTAGAGCGGACGGGCCAGCGCCGGCGCGGCGGCGCCGCTGAAGCTCGGGCGGTTGCCGCCGCGGCAATCGGCGGCCAGCGTGAACTGGCTGACCAGCAGCAGGCCGCCCTGCACATCGACCAGGCTGCGGTTCATCTTGCCGGCCTCGTCGCTGAAGACGCGCAGCTTGAGCAGCTTGGCCAGCAGGCGCTGGCCGGTCTCGCGGCTGTCGCCGGGCTCGGCGCAGACCAGCACCAGCAGGCCGTGGCCGATCTCGCCAACCACCTGGCCGTCGACCCGCACGCTGGCCCGGCTGACACGTTGCAGCAGCGCCTTCATCAGAAACGCCGGCCGAAGCCGATCGTGAGCAGGCGCTCCTGGCGTGACTGCGCGGCCGGCACGCGCTCGGTGTAGCGCAGGCTCAGGCCGGCATTCAGCGTCCAGCCATCGGCCACGGCGGTGCTCAGGCTGGTGTCGAAGCGGGCGCGCAGGCCGAGCTCGTCGTCGGCTGGCAGCAGCTCCAGGCGCTGCTTGAGCAGCGCCGATTCGCCGAGCTGGTGGCTGGACTCCTCGCCGATCAGCAGGCTGGCGCCCTGGCGACGGCTGCCGTCGGTGAAGCGGGTCTGGCCCCAGCCGACACCGGCGAACAACTTGAACTGGTCGCGCTCCTCGCGCAGCCAATGCCAGCCGGCACCCCCGCTGAGTTCGCTGCGCGCCTTCACGCCGGCGCTGCGCTGGGTTTCGCCCTCGGCACCGACGAAGCCGTACCAGGACGTGCCGGCGTTGCGCTCGTAGCGGCCGCCCAAGCGCAGCAGGTCGTCGGTGCGCTCGCGCACGCCGTCGACACGGCTGCTGCCGTGGTTGGCCAGCAGGCGCAGGTCGTAGCGGTCGAGCTCGGTGCGGCGCAGGAGCTGCGCCCGGGTGTTCAGGCTTTGTGTGCTGTTGGTGCCCGAGGCGATGCTGCCGCCCAGGCTGATCTCGCCATGCCAGAGGCCGTCTGCGGGTTCCTTGGCCTGGGCCGCGCCGGCCAGCAAGGCGCCGCAGGTCATCAGAAGAACGAGGTTTCGCATGGGGGGGAGTATCGGCAACCGGGGCGAAGCGCTCCCTAGAATCCCCGCCATTCCCCCAGAGGCTCCTCCATGCAAGCCCCCGACATCACCCATATCGCGCCGCGCGAAAAGGCCGAGATCCTCAGCCAGGCGCTGCCCTACATCCAGCGCTTCCATGGCAAGACCGTGGTCATCAAGTACGGCGGGAACGCGATGACCGATCCGGCGCTGCAGCAGGACTTCGCCGAGGACGTGGTGCTGTTGAAGCTGGTCGGCCTGAACCCGGTCGTCGTGCACGGCGGCGGGCCGCAGATCGAGGCTGCACTATCCAAGCTCGGCAAGAAGGGCCACTTCATCCAGGGCATGCGGGTGACCGACGACGAGACCATGTCGGTCGTCGAGTGGGTGCTGGCCGGTGAGGTGCAGCAAGACATCGTCGGCCTGATCAACCAGGCCGGCGGCAAGGCCGTCGGGCTCACCGGGCGCGACGGCGGCATGATCCGCGCGAAGAAGCTGAAGATGGTCGACCAGAAGGACCCGACGATCGAGCACGACGTCGGCGCCGTGGGCGACATCGAATCCATCGACCCCTCGGTGGTCAAGGCGCTGCAGGACGACGCCTTCATCCCGGTGATCTCGCCGCTGGGCTTCGGCAAGCAGAACGAAAGCTACAACATCAATGCCGATGTGGTCGCCGGCAAGCTGGCCGAGGTGCTGAACGCCGAGAAGCTGGTGATGCTGACGAACACGCCGGGCGTGCTCGACAAGGAAGGCAAGCTGCTCACCGACCTGACCGCAAGGCAGATCGATGCGATGTTCGCCGACGGCACGCTGTCCGGCGGGATGCTGCCGAAGATCGCCTCGGCCCTGGACGCCGCCCGCGCCGGTGTGCGCGCGGTGCACATCATCGACGGCCGGGTGCCGCATGCCTTGCTGCTGGAGGTGCTGAGCGACCAGGCCTACGGCACGATGATCAGGTCGCACTGATGGAAGCTGAACTCCTGGCGAAGATCGCCAGGCTGCTGGAGCGCCTGGTCGAGCCGCCGACCCTGCACGCGCCCGACTGGTCGCTGGCCAAGGCCTGGCGCCTGCGCCAGCAGCCGCTGCGCCTCGAGGCGATCCGCCATACCAGCAGTCTGCGCTTCGAGGAGCTGACGGAGATCGACGCGCAAAAGTCGCGCTTCATGCGCAACCTGCAGGCCTTCGTGCAGGGCAGGGCGGCCAACCATGTGCTGCTCTCCGGCTCGCGCGGCACCGGCAAGAGCTCGCTCGTCAAGGCGGCGCTGAACGAATGGCCCGAGCTGCGCCTGATCGAGCTGGCGAAGACCGATCTCGGTGAGCTCGGCCGGCTGTCGGAACTGGTCGCCGGTCGGCCCGAGCGCTTCCTGGTGTTCTGCGACGACCTCAGCTTCAGCAGCGACGAGGTCGGCTACCAGGCGCTCAAGTCCGTGCTCGACGGCAGCGCAGCGACGCCGGCCGACAACCTCTTGATCGTCGCGACGAGCAACCGCCGGCATCTGATGCCCGAGCCGATCAAGGACAACCTCGACACCGTCAAGATGCCGGGCGGCGAGATCCACCCGGGCGAGGCGATCGAGGAAAAGATATCCCTCTCCGAGCGCTTCGGCCTGTGGATCAGCTTCTACCCCTTCGGCCAGGACGAGTACCTGGCCATCGTCGAACTCTGGCTGCGCCACTTCGGCATCGAGCCGAGTGACGCACTGCGCTCCCAGGCCCTGGTCTGGGCGCTGGAACGCGGTTCGCGCTCGGGCCGCGTCGCCCACCAATTTGCCCGTGATGTTGCCGGGCGGACATGATGCCCCCAGTCTCCTTCCAATCGCCACCCCCCGAGGGGGCTCGCCCGCTTGGGGCGGCCCGGCGCGGGCTTTCCCGATGACCGAGAAGAAAACCACCGAAGTCGCCGTCGGCGTGCTGCGCCGCGGCGACGAGTACCTGCTGACCTCGCGCCCGCCGGGCAAGGTCTACCCGGGCCACTGGGAGTTCCCAGGCGGGAAATTCGAGCCCGGCGAGGACGCCGACGCCGCCCTGCGCCGCGAGCTGCACGAGGAGCTGGGCATCACCATCGGCGCGACCGAAGCCTGGCGCATCGAGTTGATGGACTACCCCCATGCTCGCGTGCGCCTGCACTTCCTCACCGTGCGCGAGTGGAGCGGCGAGCTGCACATGAAGGAGGGCCAGAAGATGGCCTGGCAGCGTCTGCCGGCCACCGTCTGGCCGGTGCTGCCCGGCACCCTGCCGGTGCTGCGCTGGCTGGCCGAGGAACAGGGCTTCGGCGGCGCCACGCATACCGAGCGCCCGGCGACGCCGCCGGCCTGGCTGGACCAGGTGCAATGGGACGAGCGCGGGCTCTGCCCGGCGATCGCCCAGGAGGTCGGCACGAACGACGTGCTGATGGTCGCCTGGATGAATCGCGAGGCCTTGCTGGAGACCTGGGCACGTGGCCAGGCGGTCTACTGGAGCCGCAGCCGCAACAAGCTCTGGCACAAGGGCGAGGAGAGCGGCCATGTGCAGACCGTGCACGACATCCGCCTGGACTGCGACCAGGACGTGATCCTGCTGAAAGTGACCCAGCACCATGGCGTGGCCTGCCACACCGGCCGCCATTCCTGCTTCTTCCTGCAGCTCGACGGCGAGGCCTGGAACGCTGTCGAGCCGGTGCTCGTCGACCCGGAGCGCGTCTACCAATGAACGATCAGATCCTCGCTCGCGTCGCCGACACGATTGAGCAGCGCCGCCAATCCCGCGACACCGAGGCGAGTTACGTCGCCAAGCTGCAGGCCAAGGGCCTGGACGCGATGTTGAAGAAGGTCGGCGAGGAGGCCACCGAGTTCGTCATGGCGGCCAAGGACGGCGACCGTGACAAACTCGTCTACGAGGCCGCCGATCTCTGGTTCCACAGCCTGCTGGCGCTGGCCGACTTCGGCCTGCGGCCCGAGGCCGTGCTGGCCGAACTGGCCCGTCGCGAGGGCCTGTCCGGCCTCGAAGAATTCGCATCCCGACCCCAGGAGTGAGGACGATGGATCAACCGCAAGTGGTGCTCAGCAGCGAGCAGGAACAAAGCCTGCACACGGTCAGCACGATCAGCTACATCCTGCACCTCATCGTCGCCGTCGGCGCGGTGTTGCCGGGCTTCCAGCCCGGCGTGCTGCTGCTCGTCATCGCCATCGTCATCGACCTGGTCAAGCGCGACGACGCCCGCGGCAGCTGGCAGGAAAGCCATTTCCGCTTCCGCCTGAGGACCGTGGTGTTCGCCGGCCTGGCCTACCTGCTCACCGCGCCGCTGTGGCTGCTGCTGGCGCTGCCCGGCTGGATCGCCTGGTTCATCGTCTCGCTGTGGTTCCTCTACCGCATCATCAAGGGCTGGGGCGCGCTGTCCAGCCGCCGCCCGATGGAGGTCTGAATGCACGACCCGAATTGCATCTTCTGCAAGATCGCTGCCGGCCAGATCCCGGCCAAGAAGGTCCATGAGGACGACGAGCTGATCGTTTTCCACGACATCAACCCGTGGGCGCCGGTGCATGTGCTGATCGTGCCCAAGGTGCACATTGTCAGCCATGCCGAGTTGGATGAGGAGCACGCGCCGCTGGCCGGCCGGATGATGGTGCTGGCGCCCAAGCTGATGCGCGAACTCGGCGTGACGGGGGGCTTTCGCACCGTCATCAACACCGGTCGCGACGGCGGGCAGGAGGTCATGCACCTGCACATGCACGTAATGGGCGGAGCACGGCCCTGGGCAAAGGGCTGATGCCACAGGCCAGACACATCGGGCTGCCTACAATCCGCGTTTCCGATTCCTGAAGCTATTGGAGCTCTCAATGGGTGGTTTGAGCATTTGGCACTGGCTGATCGTGCTGGTGGTGGTGGTGCTGGTGTTCGGCACCAAGAAGCTCAAGAACGTCGGCTCCGACCTGGGTTCGGCCGTCAAGGGCTTCAAGGACGGCATGAAGGACGGCGCCGCGGCGACCGACGATGCCCAGCAGCCGCAACAACGCGTCAGCCAGAGCACGCCGGAAACCGTCGACGTGCAGGCTACCGAGAAGAAGTCGCAGTCCTGAACCCCGTTCCCCTGAGCCCGCGCCGTGCTTGATCTCGGACTGGACAAGCTCGCCATGATCGGCGCGGTGGCGCTGATCGTCATCGGGCCGGAGAAGCTGCCCAAGGTGGCGCGCACCGTCGGTCACCTGCTCGGCAAGGCCAGGCGTTACGTTGCCGACGTCAAGGCCGAGGTCAACCGCTCGATGGAGATGGAAGAGCTGGCCAAGGTGCGCAAGCAGTTCGAGGAGGCGGCGCAGGACGTCGGCAACTCGGTACAGACCAGCTTCAACGAGGCACAGCAGGTCTTCGGTGAAGCCCAGCAGGCACTCAGCGAGCCCTTCGACGCCGACGCCTACCAGACGCCGCTGAGCATCTACCAGCCGCCACGCAAGAACTGGCGGCTCAAGCGCAGCCGCACGCCGATGTGGTTCAAGCAGGCCGCCGGCGTGCGCCGCCATGTGCAGTCCGGCGCAGCGCGCGTGGCCCGCTTCAAACCCAAGTCCAGGACCCTGTGAGCAGCGCCCAGCCCGATCCCGAAGACGAACTCGCCGGCACCGAACAGCCCTTTGTCGAGCACCTGGTCGAACTGCGCGACCGGTTGATCCGCGCGCTGGTCGCCATCGGCATCGGCTTCGGCCTCTTGTGCATCTGGCCCAGCCCCGGCGGTCTCTACGACTGGCTGGCGCTGCCGATGAGCCAGGCCCTGCCCGGCGGCACCAAGCTGATCGCCACCGGCACCTTCGCGCCCTTCATGGTGCCGATCAAGATCACCCTGATGGGCGGTTTCCTCATTGCGCTGCCCTACGTGCTCTACCAGGTCTGGGCTTTCGTGGCGCCGGGTCTGTATTCGCACGAGAAGCGCTTCGTGCTGCCGCTGGTGGTCAGCTCGACGCTGCTGTTCTTCGTCGGCGTGGCCTTTTGCTACTTCCTGGTGCTGCCGGCGATGTCCAAGTTCATCGTCGCCTTCGCCCCGGCGTCGATCCAGGTGGCGCCCGACATCGAGCATTACTTCGGCACCGTGCTGACCCTGTTCCTGGTCTTCGGCGTCGCCTTCGAGGTGCCGATCGCCGTCGTCGTGCTGGCCGTGCTGGGCGTCGTGAGCATCGAAAAGCTGCGCGAGTGGCGGGGCTACTTCGCGGTCGGCGCGATCATCGTGGCGGCCATCGTCACGCCGCCCGACGTGATCTCGCAGCTGGCCCTCTTCATCCCGATGTGCATCCTCTACGAGATCGGCATCTGGGCGGCGGTGCTGTTCCGCCGCGGCAAGGACAAGGCGGCCGCGGCTAGCGAGTCGTAACCGGCCGCTGGCCGACGCGGGCCTTGAGCTGCAGGCCGTCGCGGCCGCGCTGCAGCTGTAGCGTCACCTCGCTGTCGGGGCGCAGCCGGGCCACCGCATTGAGCAGGGCGGCCGGGCTGTCGACGGCGGTGTCGCCGACCGCGAGCACGACATCGCCGGGCTTCACACCGGCCTTGGCCGCCGGCGCCCCTTGCACGACGCCGCTGACCAGCACGCCCTTGAGGCCGGCCGGCAGGCGCAGGGCCTCGACCAATTCCTCGCTCAGCTCGCGCGTTTGCACGCCCATCCAGCCGCGCGTCACGCGGCCCTCGGTCTTCAGCGCCTGCATGACCTCGGCGGCCATCTCCACCGGGATGGCAAAGCCCAGGCCCAGGCTGCCGCCGCCGCCGCGCGAGTAGATCGCCGAGTTGATGCCGACCAGGCGGCCGGCGGTATCGACCAGCGCACCGCCGGAGTTGCCGGGGTTGATGGCGGCGTCGGTCTGGATGAAGTTCTCGAACACATTGATGCCCAGCTGCTGGCGATGCAAGGCGCTGACGATGCCGGCGGTGACCGTCTGGCCGACGTCGAAGGGGTTGCCGATGGCCAGCACGGTGTCACCGACCTGCAGCGCCCGCGCGGCGCCCAGTTCGATGACCGGCAGGCGATCGAGCGGCAGCTTGAGCAGGGCCAGGTCGGTCTCCGGGTCGGTGCCGACGAGCTCGGCCTCGGTCTCGCGCCCGTCGCTCAGGCGCACCTCGATGCGCTGGGCACCAGCGATCACATGGTGGTTGGTCAGCACATGGCCGTCGGCGCCGACGATGACCCCGGAGCCGGCGCCGCGACGGTTGTCGTTCCAGGGGTGGAAGGGCAGCTCGCCGCTGGCGCGGCCGCGGCCGCTGGTGGCGATGCTGACCACCGCCGGCGCGGCCCGCGCCGCGGCCTGGGCCAGCGGCGCCGCCGAGGCCGGTGGCGGCGGCGGCAGGGCGGTCAGCGCCTGCGCCGGGGGCAGGGCGGCCGGCCTGGCGGGCAGCCATTGCGGCCTCAGCGTCTGCACGACGAACAGCGCGGCCAGGAGCAGGGTGCAGGCCTGCGCGAAAATCAACCACAGCTTGCGCAGCATCATCGAGTCCAAGGAATCCATGCCATGGCGGCAACCGCCGAGATCGAACGCTACCTGAACGAGGCCTTGTCAGTGTCGCAGTTCAAAGACTACGGTCCCAACGGCCTGCAGGTCGAGGGCCGTGCGCAGGTCAGCCGCCTGGTCTGCGGCGTCACCGCCAGCCTGGCGCTGATCGAGGCCGCCGTGGCCCAGGAGGCCGATGCCATCCTGGTCCACCACGGGCTTTTCTGGCGCGGCCAGGACGGCCGCCTGACCGGGTGGATGCGCCGGCGGCTGGCGCCGCTGTTCGCCCACGACATCAATCTGTTCGCCTACCACCTGCCGCTCGACGCCCATCCCGAGTGGGGCAACAACGCCGGCCTGGGGGGGCGCCTGGGTTGGCAGGCGGATCAGCGCTTTGGCGAGCAGCAGCTCGGTTTTGCCGCGCCGCTGGCCGAGCCGCAGTCCCTGGAGACGCTGCAACAGCGCCTGCGGGCGGTGCTGGATCGCGATGTCACCGTGGCGCCCGGCGACGGCCGACCGCTGCGTCGCGTCGCCTGGTGCACCGGCGGCGCCCAGGGCTATTTCGAGGCGGCGATCGCCGCCGGTGCCGACGTCTTCGTGACCGGCGAGATCAGCGAGCCGCAGGCCCATCTGGCGCGCGAGACCGGGGTCGCCTTCGTCGCCGCCGGCCACCATGCGACCGAGCGCTACGGCGTGCAGTTGCTCGGCGCTCACCTGGCCGAGCGCTTTGCGCTCGACTGGCAGTTCATCGACCTGGACAACCCGGCGTGAAGCCGCTGCTGATCAGCATGGGCGATGCCGCCGGCATCGGCCCGGAGATCATCGCCAAGGCCTGGGCGACGCTCGCGGCGCCGGCCGTCGTGGTGGGCGACGCCGGGGTGATGCGCCGCGCGCTGCGCCAGTGCGGCCTGTCACGACCGGTCGCCCTGCTCGACCGGCCCGACGAGGCGCCGCCTCCCGGCGCGCTGGCGGTCTGGACGCCCGATGGTCTGCCCGCCGACCTGCAGGACGTCGCGCAGGGCGCGATCGATGCGCGCTGCGGCGTGGCGGCGGCGCGCTGCATCGAGGCGGCGGTGCGGGCGCTGCAGGCCGGACAGGGCAGGGCGCTGGTCACCGCGCCCATCCACAAGGAGGCCTTGCACGCGGCGGGCAGCCCTTACCCCGGGCACACCGAGATGCTGCAGGCGCTCGCCGGCGGCGCGGCGGTGCGCATGATGCTGGCCAACGAGGCCTTGCGCGTCGTGCTGGTCACCGTGCACCTCGCGCTGCGCGAGGCCATCGAGCAGGTGCGCCGCCCTCGCGTGCTGCAGACCCTGCAGATCGCCGACGCCGCGTTGCGCCGCGCCGGCATGGCCTCGCCGCGGCTGGCGGTGGCCGGGCTCAACCCGCATGCCGGCGAAGGCGGGCTGTTCGGCCGCGAGGAGATCGACGAGATCGCCCCGGCGATCGCCGACGCCCGCGCCGCCGGCATCGACGCGCAGGGGCCGTTCGCGCCCGACACGGTGTTCATGCGCGCACGCCGCGGCGACTTCGACGCCGTCGTCGCGATGACCCACGACCATGGCCTGATCCCCGTCAAATACCTCGGCCTGGACGAGGGCGTGAACATCACGCTGGGCCTGCCCTTCGTGCGCACCAGCCCGGATCACGGCACCGCCTTCGACATCGCCGGCCGCGGCCTGGCCGATCCGGCCAGCCTGCTCGCCGCCTGCCGGATGGCGCTGCGCTTGAGCGCTTAGGGCCTGTTCACACTAATGGAAGCCAGCGCGTTGCCATCCAGAAACGGCCCCAACGAGGCGCGAAGTGAAGCTGGTGCTCTGCGCACCAGCGAGCTTCGCAACGACGTGGGGGCCGTTTTCTGGTGGCAACCCGAAGGGAACGTGCCTGGCAGGCCGCCATGCGGCGTTGCTCCTCCTAGCGGGCGCGAGCCCGCGTCGTCGTCGCGCCTTGCCTGGCGGCCTGCCAGGCACGTTCGCGTGGCTTCGCTTAGTGTGAACAGGCCCTATCCCGTCGCCGGCAGCAGCGCGGCGAGTTGCTGACGCGCCCGCACCGTGGCGCGCTCCAGCAGATGCGCCGACTCGACGGCGCGCAGGCGTTCGCTCTCGCACAGCCGGCGCAGCATGCGCGCCGTCATCGTCACCGTCTTCGGGTGCTGATCGCCCTCGGTGAAGATGAAGAAGCTGCGCTGCGCGCTGATGTGCGACAGCCTCACCTTGCGCCACTTGCCTTCGGTGTTCATGCGGTAGGCGCAGCCCAGCTCCAGGTGGTCGAACAAGGCCGCGCCTTGGTTGGGCGCCGGCGCCTCGGGCGTCGGCAGGCCCTCGATGGCGATGTCGACCGCCTGCAACGGGGTGTCCTGCTCCTCGCCCAAGGGGATGTCGACGTCGCCGCTCCAGGCCACCTCGGCCTCGGCCATCAGGCCGAGGTTCTGCGCCTCGGCCGGCGCAAACACCTGCTCCAGGTCGATGTCCAGCGCCGCCGTGGCGCGCTGCGCGGTGGCCTCGTCGGGCACGGCCAGGCCGAAGGCGGCCTCGATGCGCTTGACGAGCAGGTTGTGGTCGAGCGGCGACAGCGCCGGCGTCTTCAGCGACTCGGCATGCACCGGCAGCAGGTCGGCGAACAGCTGCTTGCGCACGCCCTCCGGGCTGCCGACCAGGTCCAGGCCCTGATTGACGCCGCGCACCATCACCGGCAACTGGGTGAGGAAGTCGCGCCGCGCCGGCGAGCCGCCCTTGGGCAGCACCGACTGCGCCAGCTCCTTGCCCAGGCGGCGCATTTGCAGCTCCTGGGCCTCGCCGCCGTGCAGCGCCGCGTGGACGATGACCGGCGCCCAGTCGCGCGCCAGGAAGCGACGCAGGAACTCGGGCAGCGGCAGGTCGGCCAACGACTTTTCCAGCTGCTGCGAGTACTGGTGCTGCTGGCGGGCCTGGGCCTCCTTGCGCTCCAGCAGCGCCGCGGCGTCCTTGCTGGCCGCGGCCACCGCGGCCTGCTGCTGCGACAGCACCACCGCTTCCAGCGCGTCGAGCTGCTGGTCGTAGAGCTTGACCTTCTCGAAGTCGCCGACGGCGATCTGCTCGACCAGCTCGGCAACGCGTTGCAGGAAGTCCAGGCCGGGGTTCTGGCTGAAATCGTCGAAGGCGCAGGCCAGCGAGGCCAGGCGGTTGATGAAGCGCCGGACCGGGTGGTTGCGCTTGCTGAAGAAGCTGGTGTCGCCGAGTGCCGCGCGCAGCACCGGCAGCTGCAGGCGGCCGAGCAGGCGGCCCATCTGCGGCGGCACCTTGGGGTCGGCGAGGATGGCGTCGAACAGGCTGGCCACCACGTCGATGACCATGTGGTCGAGCGGCGTCTGCGTGGCCTGGCGCAACTCCTCGCGGTGCAGGCTGATCAGGTTGGCCGGCAGCGCCATGGGCGCGCCGTCCAGCGGCAGGTCGGGCAACAGGGCGCTGCCCGGCGCCGGTGCGCTGGCCACGCTGAGCTGGCGCAGCAGGTTCATCATGCCGGCGTCGACCTGGCCGAGCATGCCGGGCATCGCACGGCCACCGCCATAGCCGGCCGGCGCGCCGCCATAGCCGGCCGGGCCCAGGCCACCGGGAACGGTGACGCCGGCCCCCGCGCCGCGCATCGGACCGCCGAAGGCGCCGGGCATGCTGGCCGGGCCTTCGGCACCGGCCGCGGCAGCGCCACGGCCGCTGGCCTCCTGGCTGATCGGTCGCAGGGTCTGGGCACGCAGGCCACGCTGCTGCAGCGTCGCCGCCATCTCGGCGTAGAAGCCCGGCATCAGCGGCGCGAGCGCGCGGGTCAGCTCCTCGCTCAGGGTCTGGCGCAGCGCGGCCTGGTCGGTCAGCGCGTCGACCGCGGCCAGCAGCGCCCGCGCGACCACCTCGGGGCGCAGCGGGTTGCGATCCGGACCGGCCTCGTCGTCGTGCAGCAGCGCGCCGGTGTAGGCCTCCTGCTCGCGCAACTCCCACTCGGCGCCATGGCCCAGGGCCTTGCCGATGCGGTCGGAGACCACGATGGCGTCGACCGCCGAGTCGTCAAGCAGCGACAGCTCGCCCCAGTTGGTGCTCGAGCTGCCGGCGGGCTTGTCGGCCGGCGCCCATTCCTTGCGCAGGGCGGCCTCGAAGCGCTGCACGCTGGCCGCCTGCTGCTGCCGCAGCAATCCCTGGGTGAGCAGCAGCTCGTCGCGGCGCGACGCCTTGAGCGCCGACATCGCCAGCTGCCCGGTCGCTTCCACGGTCTTGCCGATGGCCAGGTCAAAGGCCAGGCAGAGCCGTTGCAAGGCGTGGTTGAGGTGCGGATCCAGGGGCGACGGGACGTACATCGACGGCAGGCGGGCGTGCAAAGAAGCGAAAGGCGGCGCCTGGGGCGCCGCCGGCATCATGCCTCAGCCCCGCGGTCGGGCTCGCGGGGCGGGTTGAATCAACGTTTCAGGCTGTCGCGGATCTCGCGCAGCAGCAACACGTCCTCGGGCGTGACCGGCGGCGCCGCCGGTGCCGGCGGCGCTTCGCGCTTGAGGCGGTTGACCTGCTTGATCATCAGGAAGATCACGAAGGCCAGGATGACGAAGTTCAGCAGCACCGTCAGGAAGCTGCCGTAGGCAAGCACGGCGCCTGCCTTCTTGGCCTCCACCAGGGTCTCGGCGGTCTGGCCGGCCAGCGGGATGAAGTAGTTGGAAAAGTCCAGCCCGCCGACGATCTTGCCAATCACCGGCATGATGACGTCGCCGACCATCGAGTCGACGATCTTGCCGAAGGCGCCGCCGATGATCACACCGACGGCCAGGTCCATCACATTGCCCTTGACGGCAAATTCCTTGAATTCAGAGAAGAAACCCATGCTGGCTCCAGTTGATCGAAGTTCGCGATTCTGGGCGCCAGCGCCGCCTGAACGGCTGGCGACTAACCCCAAGCCGCATTCCTCGGAGGCCCCAGTCAGGCCTGCCGCTAGAATGCCGGCCGCTTCAAAACCATAAGAACGCCTTGAGGATGTCCATGAGCGATTCCAACGTCGACAACAGCAAACGCACCTGGCTGATCGCCACTGGTTGCGCCGGTGCGGTGGGTGGTGCGGCGGTTGCCGTGCCCTTCGTGAGCACCTTCAAGCCATCCGAACGCGCGCTCGCCGCTGGTGCTGCGGTGGAGGTGGACATCTCCTCGCTGAAGGCCGGCGAAAAGCTGACCGTCGAATGGCGCGGCAAGCCGGTGTGGATCATGCGCCGAACGCCCGAGCAGCTGGCCGAGCTGGAGCGCATCACGCCGCAGCTGGCGGACCCGGAGTCCAAGCGCACCGCTTACCCGACGCCGGACTACGCGAAGAACACCCACCGCTCGATCAAGCCGGAGATCCTGGTCGCCGTCGGCATTTGCTCGCACCTGGGCTGCTCGCCGGTCGACAAGTTTCAGCCGGGCGCCCAACCCTCGCTGCCGAGCGACTGGGCGGGCGGTTTCCTCTGCCCCTGCCATGGCTCGACCTTCGACCTCGCCGGCCGGGTGTTCAAGAACGTGCCCGCGCCCGACAACCTCGAAGTGCCGCCGCATATGTACCTGAGCGACACCCTGCTGCTGATCGGCGAAGACAAGAAGGCATAAGCGATGGCTGAATTCAAGGAAGCACCCGCTGGCGCGGGTCTGGGCGTGCAGACCAGGGTCTGGCTGGAGAACCGGTTCCCGACCGCGTTCGACGCCTACAAGGTCCACATGGCCGAGTACTACGCGCCGAAGAACTTCAACTGGTGGTACATCTTCGGTTCGCTGGCCCTGCTGGTGCTGGTGATCCAGATCGTCACCGGCATCTTCCTGGTGATGCACTACAAGCCGGACGCGAACCTCGCCTTCGCCTCGGTCGAGTACATCATGCGCGACGTGCCCTGGGGCTGGCTGGTGCGCTATATGCACTCGACCGGCGCCTCGGCCTTCTTCGTCGTCGTCTACCTGCACATGTTCCGCGGCCTGCTCTACGGCAGCTACCGCAAGCCGCGCGAGTTGGTCTGGATCTTCGGCTGCGCGATCTTCCTGTGCCTGATGGCCGAGGCCTTCTTCGGCTACCTGCTGCCCTGGGGCCAGATGAGCTACTGGGGCGCGCAGGTGATCGTCAACCTGTTCGCGGCCATCCCCTTCATCGGCAACGACCTGTCGATCCTGATCCGCGGCGACTTCGTCGTGTCCGACGCGACCCTGAACCGCTTCTTCGCCTTCCACGTCATCGCCATTCCCCTGGTGCTGATCGGCCTGGTCGTCGCCCACTTGCTGGCGCTGCACGATGTCGGCTCGAACAACCCGGACGGCGTCGAGATCAAGAAGCACAAGGACGCCAAGACCGGCCGCCCGCTCGACGGCATCCCCTTCCACCCCTACTACACGGTGCATGACATCTACGCGGTGTCGCTGTTCCTGATCGTCTTCAGCGCCATCGTGTTCTTCGCGCCGGAGATGGGCGGCTACTTCCTGGAGTTCAACAACTTCATCCCGGCCGATCCGCTGAAGACGCCGGCGCACATCGCCCCGGTCTGGTACTTCACGCCCTTCTACTCGATGCTGCGCGCGACGACCTCGGCCTTCATGCCCTTCTTCTGGGCCTTCTTCGTCGTCGTCGGCCTGATCGCGGTGCGCCCGTCGCAGCTGCCGGCCATCGTGAAGACCGGCTACTGGGGCCTGATGGCCGTGCTGTTCTTCCTGTTCGGCGTGCCGGCGGTGCTGGGCGGCTGGATGGGCATGGAGATCACCAACCCGCTGCTGGCCGGCTTCGACGCCAAGTTCTGGGGCGTGGTGGTGATGGGCGGCGCCGTGGTCATCCTGTTCTTCCTGCCCTGGCTGGACTACGCGCCGGTGAAGTCGATCCGCTACCGCCCCGACTGGAACAAGTGGCTGTACGCGGTCTTCGTGGTCTTCTTCGTCTGGCTGGGCTATCTGGGCATCCAGCCGCCGAGCACCTGGGGCACCATCGTGTCGCAGATCGGCACGCTCTTCTACCTGGGCTTCTTCATGCTGATGCCGTGGTGGAGCCGTCTGGGCCGGTTCAAGGCCGAGCCCGATCGCGTCACCTTCCACGCCCACTGAGCCGCCCGGAGCCGATTCGAATGAAAAAACTACTCGCTTCGCTGCTGCTCGCCCTGACCGGCAGCGTGTTCGCCGCCGGCGGCGGCATGGCCTGGGATCGCTTCCCCAAGGAGAAGATGAGCGACATGGCGGCGTTGCAGAACGGCGCCAAGCTGTTCGTCAACTACTGCCTGAACTGCCACGCCGCCGCCTTCCAGCGCTACAACCGCCTGCGCGACATCGGTCTGACCGAGCAGCAGATCAAGGACAACCTGCTGTTCGCCACCGACAAGGTCGGCGAGACCATGAAGATCTCCATGGACCCCAAGCAGGCCAAGGAATGGTTTGGCGCCACGCCGCCGGACCTGACCCTGATCGCCCGCTCGCGCTCGGCGGTCGGCATGGGAACCGGGGCCGACTACCTGTACACGCTGTGGCGCAGCTATTACCGCGACGACAGCAAGGCGACCGGCTGGAACAACCTGGCCTTCCCGTCCATCGGCATGCCCCATGTGCTGTGGGAGCTGCAGGGTGAGCGCAAGCCGGTGATGGAGAAGCGCGTCGAGCATGGCCAGGAGGTCGAGTTCTTCACCGGCCGCTGGGAGACCGTCAAGGCCGGCAAGATGAGCGCTGCCGAGTACGACCAGGCGGTTGGCGATCTGGTCGCTTTCCTGCAGTGGATGGGCGAGCCGGTGCAGGCCCAGCGCTACCGTCTCGGCGTCTGGGTGCTGGTCTTCCTCGGCATCTTTGCCGTGATCGCCTGGCGCCTGAACGCGGCCTACTGGAAAGATGTGAAGTAAGCCTGACGGCCCTTCATCTGCGCAGTGCGCTCAACCGCACTGCGCTTTGTTTTTTGATCGATCGACTGGATTCGGAGTCCACCCCATGATGGTTCTCTACTCGGGCACGACCTGCCCTTACTCGCACCGCTGCCGCTTCGTCCTCTTCGAGAAGGGCATGGACTTCGAGATCCGCGACGTCGACCTGTTCGCGAAGCCCGAGGACATCGCGCTGATGAACCCGTACAACGACGTGCCCATCCTGGTGGAGCGCGATCTGATCCTGTACGAGAGCAACATCATCAACGAGTACATCGACGAGCGCTTCCCGCACCCGCAGCTGATGCCCGGCGACCCGCTGGCCCGCGCCCGCGTACGCCTGTTCCTGCTCAATTTCGAGAAGGAGCTGTTCGCCTACGTGAACATCATCGAGAACCGCGCGAACGGCCCCAAGCCGACCGACAAGGTGCTCGAGAAGTCGCGCAACCAGATCCGCGACCGCCTCACGCAGCTGGCGCCGATCTTCCTGAAGAACCGCTTCATGCTGGGCGACGACTTCTCGATGCTTGACGTGGCCATCGCCCCGCTGCTCTGGCGCCTGGACTACTACGGCATCGACATGAGCAAGAACGCCGCGCCGCTGCTCAAGTACGCCGAACGCATCTTCAGCCGCCCGGCCTTCATCGAGGCGCTGACGCCCTCGGAAAAGGTCATGCGTCGCTGATCTCCATGGACGAGCTCGCGCTGCCGTCGACCCGGCCCTACCTGATCCGTGCGCTGCATGAGTGGTGCACGGAGAACGGCTTCACGCCGCATCTCGCGGTGCAGGTCGGGCCCGGTGTGCGCGTGCCCATGGAGTTCGTGCGGGATGGGCAGATCACGCTGAACGTCAGCGTCGACGCCACCCAGGGTCTGCAGCTCGGCAACGACTGGATCGAGTTCAAGGCCCGCTTCGGCGGCGTGCCGCGCGAGGTCCAGGTGCCGGTCGAGCGCGTGCTGGCGATCTACGCGCGCGAGAACGGCCAGGGCATGGCGTTTCCGGCGCCCGCGCCCGAGCCGGCCGAGCCGGTGGCGGACGAGCCGCCGGCGGCCCCGACCGGCTTGCGCCTGGCGCCCAGCAGCCCACCGTCCGGCGACGACAATCCGCCTCCCGAGGATCCGTCGCCGCGTCCCACGCTCAAACGGGTCAAGTAGAAAGTCGCCGGTTTAGCTCAGTTGGTAGAGCACCCGCCTTGTAAGCGGAAGGTCGTCCGTTCGATTCGGACAACCGGCACCAGCCTCAAGCCATGGACCAGCAAACCCTGAAGCGCCAGGTTGCGCAAGCCGCCCTGCAATATGTCGAGGCGGACACCGTGCTGGGCGTTGGCACCGGTTCCACCGTGGACCTGTTCATCGACGCCCTGGCGTCCGCCGGCATCCGCCTGGCCGGTGCGGTCAGCAGCTCGGAGCGCAGCAGCGCCAAGCTGGCGGCGGCCGGCGTCCGCGTGCTCGAGACCCATGAGGTCGAGCGCCTGGCCACCTACATCGACGGCGCCGACGAGATCGACCCGCAGGGCCACATGATTAAGGGCGGCGGCGCCGCGCTGACGCGCGAGAAGATCGTCGCCGACCTCGCCGATCGATTCGTCTGCATCGCCGACGCGAGCAAATGCGTGAGCGTGCTCGGCGCCTTCCCGCTGCCGGTCGAGGTCATCCCGATGGCCGTGCCGCGACTGATCCGCCGTTTTGCGGCGATCGGTGGACAGGCTCAGCTGCGCGCCGGCTGCACGACCGACAACGGGCAACTCATCCTCGACGTGCGCGGCCTGCAGATCGTCGATCCCTTGGCCCTGGAAGCCGAGATCAGCCAGTGGCCCGGCGTGGTCACGGTCGGCATCTTTGCCCGCCACCGCGCCTGCGTCGCGCTGATCGGCGCGCCCGAGGGCGTGCGCACCCTGGAGTTCCCGGGGTAACAAGGGCGCGCGGCGGTTCAACAATCGCCGCATGCTGCCCCTCTTCAAATCCCCCTGGCTGCGCGACGACCACGCGCAACTCGCGGACGCTGCCGCCCGCTTCTTCGTCGAACGCTGGGAGCCGCAGATGGCCGCCTGGCGCGCTGCGGGTCGGATGCCGCGCTCGGCCTGGCGCGAGGCCGGCGAGCAGGGCTTTCTCTGTGCCGCGATGCCCGACGAGTACGGCGGTGGCGGCGGCGACTTCGGCCACGAGGCGGTGCTGGCGCTGGAGCTGGCCAAGGCGAACAACTCCGGCTTCGGCGGCGGCCTGCATTCGGCCATCGTCGCGCCCTACATCCTGCACCACGGCAGCGAGGAACAGCGGCGGCGCTGGCTGCCCAGGATGGCCGCCGGCGAGCTGATCGGCGCGATCGCCATGACCGAGCCGGGCGCAGGCTCCGATCTGCAGGGCGTGCGCACGGTCGCGCGCCGTGATGGTGACGACTATGTGCTGAGCGGCAGCAAGACCTTCATCACCAATGGCCAGAACGCCAACCTGGTCATCGTGGTCTGCAAGACCGATCCCCAGCAGGGCGCCAAGGGCGTGTCGCTGATCGTCGCCGAGGTCGAGGACGAGGCCGGCCAGCCACGCCCCGGCTTCAGCCGCGGCCGCAACCTGGACAAGATCGGCATGCAGGCCCAGGACACCTCGGAGCTGTTCTTCGATGGCCTGCGCGTGCCAGCCGAGAACCTGATTGGCGGTGTCGAGGGCCAGGGCTTTGCGCAGCTGATGCAGGAGCTGCCGCAGGAGCGGCTGCTGATCGCCGTCAGCGCCGTCGGCGGCATCGAGCGCGGCTTGCAGGAAGCGCTGCGCTACACCAAGGAGCGCAAGGCCTTCGGCAAGGCGGTGTGGGAGTTCCAGAACACCCGCTTTCAGCTCGCCGAGGTGCAGGCCCAGTTGCTCGCGGCGCGGGCCTTGCTGGATGCGGCGATCGACGCCCATCTGAAAGGCGAGCTGGATGCCGCGCGCGCTGCGCTGGTGAAGAGCTGGACCACCGATCTGCAATGCCAGCTGCTCGACGTCTGCCTGCAGATGCATGGCGGCTACGGCTACATGATGGAGCAGCCCATCGCCCAGCTCTGGGCCGACGCCCGCGTCGCGCGCATCTATGGCGGGACCAACGAGATCATGAAGGAACTGGCGGCAAGGAGCATGTGATGGAGCCCGTCTACCTCTTCGATGCGATCCGCACACCGCGCGGCCGCGGCAAGGCCGGGGTCGGTGCGCTCGCCGGCATCACGCCGCTCTGGTTGCTGCGCGGCCAGCTGCGCGCGCTGGCCAATCGCAACCACCTGGACACCGCCCAGGTCGACGATGTGCTGATCGGCTGCGTCACGCAGACCGGGGAGCAGGGCGGTTGCATCGCGCGCACCGCGGTGCTGGACGCCGGCTGGGCGCAGACCGTGCCGGCGCTGACCCTGAACCGCTTCTGCGCGTCCGGCCTGGAGGCCGTCAACCTCGCCGCGGCGAAGATCGCCGGCGGCGGCGACGAGCTGGTCGTTGCCGGCGGCGTGGAGAGCATGAGCCGGGTGGCGATGGGCAGCGACGGCGGCGCCTGGCTGCAGGATGCGCGCGCCATCGAAAGCCTGGGCTTTGTGCCGCAGGGCATCAGCGCCGACCTCATCGCCACGCTGGAAGGCATGAGCCGCGAGACACTCGATCGCTGGGCCTTGCGCTCGCACCGGCTCGCCCACCAGGCGCAGGCCGAGGGCCGATTCGCGCGCAGCCTGGTGCCGGTCTACGACGAAGCGGACGACCTGGTGCTGGACTTCGACGAGACGGTGCGCGTCGACGCCTCGGCCGAGGCGCTGGCCCAGCTGCGACCGTCGTTCGCGGCGATGGGCGCTGCCGGTCTGGACGCGCGGGCGCTGGCCCGCTATCCGCATCTGGCGGCCATCGAGCACCGCCACCACGCCGGCAACAGCAGCGCCATCGTCGACGGCGCCGCCGTGCTGCTGCTGGGCAGCCGAGGTGCCGGCGAGCGGGTGGGCCTGAAGCCGCGGGCGCGCATCCGCGCCATGGCCAGCATCGGCAGCGAGCCGACCTTGATGCTCACCGGACCGGCGCCGGCCGTCGACAAGGCGTTGCGGCGCGCCGGCATGGCGGTCGCCGATGTCGATCTCTGGGAGATCAACGAAGCCTTCGCCGTCGTGCCCTTGCAGGTCATGCGAGCGCTCGGACTCGACGAGGACAAGGTCAACGTCAATGGCGGCGCGATCGCCCTCGGTCACCCCCTGGGCGCGACCGGCAGCATGCTGACCGGCATGGCCTTGGACGAACTCGAACGCCGCGGCGCCGCCACCGCCTGCATCACCCTGTGCGTCGGTGGCGGCATGGGGACGGCGCTGCTGATCGAGCGCTGCTGATCAGGCCGAGCAGCTGCGGTTCTTGCCGCTGCGCTTGGCCTCGTAGAGCGCCACGTCGGCGCGCTCCAGGGCCGTCTCCAGGGCTTCGCCGTCGCGGAACAGGGTGACGCCGGCGCTGAAGGTCACGAAAACGTCCTTGCCCTCGTGCAGGAAGAGGCTGGCCGACAGCGCCCGCTGCAGCCGGCCGAGCACCTGCTTGGCCTCGTCCAGCGGTGTGCGCGGCAGCAGCAGCACGAACTCCTCGCCGCCATAGCGGGCGACCAGGTCGCCGGGGCGCAGGATGGACTGCGCGCGCGCCGCCAAGCCACGCAGCGCCTCGTCGCCGGCCGCATGGCCGAGGCTGTCGTTGAGCTTCTTGAAGTTGTCGATGTCCAGCAGCGCGATGGCCAGCGGTCCGCCGGCCTCGCCGTCGCGGGTCATGCGCGCGCGTTCCTGCTCGAAGCTGACCTGCAGTCCGCGGCGGTTGGCGATCTTCGTCAGCTGATCGGTCTGCACCTCCTCGGCCAGCCGGCGCAACTCCAGCTCCAGGCTGCCGACCCGCTCGGCCAGTTCGCTGGCGCGCGCATGCTCGTCGGCCAGCCGGCCCTGGGTGGCCTGCACCAGGCCTTGCACGGTGCGGCTCTCGACGACCATCTCGCGCACCAGGCCGGTCAGCGACTCCAGCGAATCGGCCTGTTCAACAACCTCGGCGTAGCGACCGATGCTGGCGCTGAAGCGGTCGGTGTGCTGGCCGAGCAGCGACAGCTCGCCGAGCAGGGTCTGCACCAGGGCCTTGAGCGCGTCGCGCGCCTGGCGGCGCTGCTCGCGCAACGCGTGCTGGCGCTCGCGCGTCTGCGCCAGTCGCTCCGACACGCTGCGCACATTGAAGGCCGACAGCCCTTGGCCCAGCGCGTCGCTCATCACCGCGGCCTGGCCCTGGGCCCAGCTCTCGTCCTCGCTGAGCTCGACCAGGCTGCCCGAGAGCTGTTGGCAAAGCTGGCCGAGTTGCTCCATCAGGTGGCGGCGGTGGGCGAGCAGGCGACGCGACTGTTCGCCCAGGCGGGACAGGGCCTCGGCCCGCTCGACGCCGCCATCGCCGGCCTGCAGGGCCTGGCCCTCGGCCCGCCAGTCGCCGAGCAACTCACGCGCCCGTTCGGCGCCGGCGTCGCCGGCCGGCGGCTGCAGCGCGGTCTCCACGGTCTGCTGCAACTCGCCGGCAATCGCCGGCCAGCGCATCGCCGGCTCGCCCAGCGAGATCAGCGCCGGCGGCGGCTCGGCCGTCGGTGTCGAGACCGCCTCGAACTCGTTGAAGAACTGGCTGGGCGTGCCCTCGCTGTCGTCCCGCGCCTCGACGCCGGCGTCGGCGTCGCTGTCCCAGCTGCCGACCAGCTGACGCAGCCGGCGCACCAGGCGTGCCGCGTCGCCGCGATTGGCCGCCAGCACCCGGGCCAGGCCGTCCTTCTTGCGCGCCAGCGTCCATTGCCGACCGCCACGCTCCAGGCCGCGGATCAACTGGTCGATGGCCTGGGCCAGCGCCTCGCCCTGGGCGGCCGGGCCGTCGCTGGCCAGCAGCCGCTCGGCCTGACGCAGCACCTCGTCCCATTGGCCGGCTTCCAGGCTGGCGAGCAGGGCCTGCCGGTGCGTCGCGTCGCCGCTGGCCAGCTGGCTGAGGCGTTGCAGCGCGGGCTGGGCGGCCTCGGGCAGGCCGCTTGGCACGGCGCCGCCGGACTCGGCGGCGTAGGCGCGCGCGTAGTTCTCGGGCGTCGGCTCCTGGCGCGACTGCGCCAGCCGACGCAAGGCCAGCTTGGCGATCTGCGCCGGGCTGTTCGCGCTGCTGCTGCTCATGGGCTCAGCAGTGCCAGCTCGGCGCGGGCCTGTTGCAGCAGGCGGTCCAGGGCCAGCAAGGCATCGGGATCGGGTGGCGGGCCGCCGTCGCGCGCCGTCCGCTCCAGGCTGGCGCAGTGCGCCGCCAGTTCGGCGGCGCCCAACTGGGCCGCTGCCGCCTGCAGCGTGTGGGCCGCGCGCTGCACGCCCGCGGTCTGGCGGGCCGTGGCTGCCGCCAGCAGCTCGGCGCGCTGGCGCTCGGCGGTGCGCTCGAAGGCGTCGCGCAAGCGCGCCATCAGCCGGCCGTCCTGGTCCAGCCGGCGCAGCTCCTCGACCTTGGCGGCGTCCAGGCTTGCCATGCTCAGTCGAGTTGGGCGCCCTTGGCCAGCGCCTGCAGCAGCGCATGGTTGACCTCGGCCGGGCCGATCAGCAGGGCCTCGCAGGCGTCGCGGAAATCGAAGGCCGACTCGGCCTCGATGGCGCGCACCAGCTGCAGATAGGGGGCGTAGGGGCCATCGCCGTCGACCAGGGCCTGACGCACCCGCTCCGGCATGGGGATGGCCTGCAGCAGCTGGGCGAACGGGGTCTTGAGCAGGTGGTCGAGCAGCGAGAACAGGCCGCAGATGAACATCTCGTCCTTGGCATCGCTGTCGGCCAGTTGCTTGCCCAGTTCCTCCAGCAGGAGGCCGCGACGCAGCGCCGCCCACATCACCGGACGCATCGCGTTGTCCTTGCTCGCCGTGGTCAGCAGCAGGGCCAGCCAGCGCTTCAGCCGCGGGTAGCCGAGCAGCATCATCGCGTGGCGGAAGGAGCTGACCTCGACCGGCAGACCGAAGGCGGCGCTGTTCAGGTAGCGCAGCAGCTTGAAGGAGAGGCTGGCGTCGCGCTTGAGCGTCGCTTCCATCTTCTCCAGCGGCGCTTCCTTGTCGACCTGGCCCATCAGGTCGACGATCACCGCCAGGTCGGCACTGACCTCGGTCTTCACCGGCTTGCCCGGCGGCGGCTCGTAGGCGCCGTCGACCGGCAGGCCGAAGACCATCGCCGCGCCGCGCTGGAAGGCCTCCTCGGCCTCCTGGCTGCTGCGCACCACATTGCACCAGAGCGGCAATCCGTTGGCGTCCTTGACGCCGCGGCGCAGATCGTCGAGGTCGAGCTCGGCGGCCTTGAAGGCGGTGCGCGCCTCGCCCAGCGGGCCGCTGCTGGCGCCCTTGAGCAGATGGTTCTTCTGCCCGCTCAGCGGCAGCTGGGCGGCCAGGAAGGCGGGCAGCTCCAGCGCCAGATGCGGCGGCAGCTCGCCGCCCAGCAACTCGCCCAGCAGGCCCTCATGCGGCAGGTTGATCACGCCGGCCTTGTGCTCGGCCGGCAGGGCCTCCAGCGCGACGGCCAGCAGGGCGGCGGCGCCCAGCGGCGCGTCGGGCTTGAGCGGCAGCAGCGACAGGCGGGTGCCCATCACCTGGCGCTGCTTGTCGTAGAGCGGGGCATAGCCCAGGGCCACATGGGCCAGGGCAGGGTGCTTGACGGTCATCTCGGCGCGGCTCCCGGCGGGCCGGGATGCTGCAAGGCCGACCCGCGAATCAGAAGTTCAGGTAATTGAACAGGCTCAGGCGCTGCACATTGGCATACGACCTGAGCGCGGCATCGTAGCTGGTCTGCTGGATCTGGAAGCGGCTGATCGCCTCGGTCATGTCCAGATCCTCGGCATTGCTGCGCTCGGTCTGGTTGTAGAGCTTGAGGCCGTCGAAGCGCAGCTCGGCGCCGTCGAGCAGGTTCAGTCGCTCGCCGACCACGCTGCGCATGTTCTGCAGCGCGGCGAAGGCCTGGTCGAGGTCGCGCATGGCGAAGACATTGCCTTGCTGCACCTGCACGCCACTGCGCAGCGGCGTGCGCAGCTCGCCGACCATGCGGTCGATGCTGTCGAACAGGCTCAGGGTGTTGCTCGGCGGCGAGATGGTGAACTCGTCGCCCTCGGTCGGTGTGCCGGTCAAGGTGACGGCCATGCCGTCGAAGCGGATGGTCTTGCCGGATTCGTAGGGGAAGTTGTCGAGCACCACCTGACCGGTCGTCACATTGGTCACCGTGGCGCGCGCCAGGCCGGGCGTGCCGGTGATGGAGATCGTGTAGTTGTCGCCGGTCAGCTGCGAAGGGTCGGTGACGCTGCCGGCGTCGATCCAGATGCTGGCCGGCGCGCCGGTCAGCGTGTTGGGGTTGCTGCCGGTGACGAAGAAGCCGTTGCCGGTGCGCCCCTGCAGCCAGGTCTCGCGACCGTCGACGCTGATCGCGAACTGGTCCAGGCTGCCGGTCAGCAGATTGCCGGGCACGCCGTTGAAGGTCACGCCGCCGGGCTCGTCGAGAAAAGGCGGGCGGCTGGCGCCCTGACCGCTGAACACGTAGCCGCCGGCCCCATCGGGGCGGTTGGCGATGGCCAGCAGCTGGTTGCGCAGGCCGGCGATCTTGTTGGCCAGGCTGAGCCGCTCGCTGTCGCCATAGGAGGCGTTGCCGGCGGCGACCAGGCTCTCGCGGATCTGCTGGATCAGCTCGGAGGCGTCGCCGATCGCCGCCTCGGCCAGGTTCATGCTGTTGCGGCTGGCGGCCAGCGCGCGCTGGTTGGCGTCGACCTTGTTGATCGCCGCCAGCGCCCGCTCGACGCGCGAGGCGCCGATCGGATCGTCGCTGGCATTGGCCACCCGCTTGCCGGTGGTCAGCTGCAGCTGGGTGGTCTGCAGCTGCTGGGCGCGGCGCTGCAGCTCGGCGACGGTGGCGTTGAACTGGTTGGCGGTGGTGATGCGCATGACAGGCCCTCGCTCAGCGGACGACGCCCATCAACTCGTCGAACAGCTGCTGGGCGACCTGCAGCATCTTGGCGGCGGCCTGGTAGGCCTGCTGGAATTGCAACAGGCGCGCCGCCTCCTCGTCCAGGTTGACGCCGGCCTCGCCGGCGCGCGCCGACTCGGCGTTCTCGGCCACGCCGATCGACACATTGGAGAGGAATTGCGCGCTCTGCGTGCGGGCGCCGATCTCGCCGACCGTCGCCGCATACGCCTCGCTGATCGTCGCGCCGTTGGCCACGCCGCCGCCGGCCAGCAGGGTCCGGCCGATGAAGCCTTGTTCCTGCAAGGCCAGGAAGCCGGCGACATTGCCGTTGTTCTGGTCGGGGAAGCGAGTCGCCGCCAGGGTGAAGCGATCGCCGTCGCGCGGCACGCCGTTCAGGTTGAGCTCGAAGCCCAGCGAGATGCCGAACTCGTTGCCGATCGGCTGCCCGGCCCGCCAGGAACCGAACACTGTGCCGAAGGGCCCGGTCATCGTGTACGAGGTGCTGCCGTCGGGGTTGAGCGGGCCGAACTGCAGGTCGATCGGCAGGTTGGCGCTGTTGAAGGTCGTCGCGTCGACCGCATAGACCGACTTCACGCTGGCCGTGCCGCGGTTGTCGACCTCGGCCACGCCGGTGAGCGGGCTGGCCGCCGCCAGACCCTGGACGCGATCCAGCACGCGGCGCATGCCGACCGCCGCATTGGCCACCGGCTCCAGCCGGTAGGTGTCGAAGGGGCCCGGGGCAGCGGGGTTGAAGGTAATGCGAAAGCCGTCGACGACATCGCCGTCGGCCACCGTGCGCACCAGGCCGTCGTTGTCGCGCTCCAGCAGGTATTGCCCGGGATTGGCCGGGTCGGCGCGCAGCAGATAGCTGCTGGCCTGCAGGAAGTCGGCCTGCTCGGGCACGCGCTCGATCTGCACGCCGGCCAGAAAGACGCCGCTGGCGTCACGCGCATTCGTGCTGGCCGGCCAGGCCAGCGCGGCGCCGACCTCGAAGATCGGTGCGCCGGCACCCGGCGGGTCGCTGAGGTCCAGGCCGAGCGCCTGCTGGGCGTTGACGCGCTGGCTGAGCGCCGCGGCGATCTGCCCGAGCGCGTTGCGCGCCACCTGCAGGTCGTCGTTCTGGAAATTCAGCAGGGCCGCCAGCGAGCCCGAACCGATCAACTCGGCCTCCAGCGTCAGCGGGCCGCTGGGCTGAAGAATGGCCAGGCGGGCGCGTTGCGGGTCGTAGGGGTCGGCTTGCAGCTCCAGGCGCTGCGCCTCGCCGCCGAGCACCAGGCGCTGGCCGCCGCCGATGAAGACCGACATGCTGCCGTCGCCGGCCTCGATGGCCGAGATGGAGACATGCTTGGCAATCTCGGTCACCAGGCGGTCGCGCCGGTCCATCAGGTCGTTGGGAGTCTGACCACTGCCGGCGGAGCCGGCGATGTCGCTGTTCACCGAGGCCAGCTGGCGCGCCAGGTCGTTGAGCACATTCACCGTCGACTTCATCTCGCTGACCACGCCGGCCTGCAGCTCGGCGAGCTGGGCGCCGACGCCGGAGAAGCGCGCTGCCAGCTCCTGCGCACGGGCCAGCACGACCTGCCGGCTGGACGGATCGGCCGGGCGGCTGCCCAGGTCGATCATGGCGCTGAGGAACTGGTTGGTGGCATTGCCCAGGCCCTGCTCGCCCGGCGGGAACAGGCGCTCCAGCCGTTCCAGGTTGGTGCGCAGATTGAGGTCGCGGTAGGCGTTGGACGAGGCGGTGTTGGCCGCCGCGGTCAGGAAGCGGTTGTAGCTGCGGTTGATCGCCTCGACCTGCACGCCCTTGCCGACGAAGCCGTTGCCGCTGAACTGCGGCGTCACCGTGCCCAGCACCACCGACTGCCGCGAGTAGCCCGGCGTGTTGGCGTTGGAGATGTTGTGGCCGATGGTGTTCAGCGCCACCTGGTTGGCGAGCATCGCGCGGGCGCCAAGATTGAGCAGCTGGGACATCTCAGTTCTCCTTTGCCTCTTGCGCGCACCACGATAGGCAATGCGCAGAGTCAAGCGGCCACCGTGGCGCCGGCTTTGCCGGGCCACTGGTGGCGCCCCCTTGAGGGGGCCGGCGCAGCCGGTACGGGGTGGTCTTCATTAGGCCAGTGCGCGCTGCACGCGCAGCGTGGTGTTGATCACGCGCCCGAGCTTGTCGGCGTACTGCGGGTCGGTGGCGTAGCCGGCCTTCTGCAGGTGCTGGGCGAAGCGCTGGGCCAGGCCGGGATCGCCGCTGGCGCGGGCCTGCTGCGCCGACTCGACGGCCGCCGCGTAGCGGCGGTTGCTGCCGAGCAGGCGGGCGTAGTCGCGGAAGCTGTCCTCGGCGCTGTCGTAGGCGCGGAACTTGGCCACCACCTTGCGCGGCTGGCCGTTGATGTACTCGGTCGTCGTGACCTCGGCGACCTTGCCCTTCCAGCTGCTGCCGGCCTTGATGCCGAACAGGTTGTTGGCCGGGCCGCCGTCGCTGGCGCGCATCGTCGCGCGGCCCCAGCCGGTCTCGTGCGCCGCCTGGGCGAGCATGAAATGGGCGGGGATGCCGGATTCCGCGGCGACCTTGGCGGCGGCCGCCTCGTGCTGCTGGATGAAGCGCGCCGCATGCGCCGGCACGTTCTTGCGCGGCAGGGCTGGCAGCGGCTCGGCCTTCGGGGCCGTGGGCTGGTCGGCCGGGCGCGGCAGGCCGCCGGCCAGTTGGCGCTCGATGGCCTTGGACAGGCCGCCGGGCAGGCCGGCCATGGCCTGGGCGTACTGCTGGTCAAGCATCTCCAGGCCGAGCTTGCTCATCTCGTTGTCGACCAGGCCGACCTCGACCGAGGCGGCGCGCATGCGCTTCATGACCTCCTGCATGAACAGGGTCTCGAACTGCCGCGCCGCCTCCTTGGTGGCCGCCTGCGGGTCGCGCGCCGCACGGCCGCGCAGGCCGTCGAGGTTGCGCACGTCGGCGGCGAGCGTGGCGGAGGCGGGGATGTTGCTCATCAGATCACCTCCAGCTCGGCCTGCAGCGCGCCGGCCTGCTTCATGGCCTGCAGGATGGCGAGCAGATCGGCCGGCGTGGCACCGAGAGCCGACAAGGCCTTCACCACATCGGCCAGCTTGGCGGTGGCCGGCATCTGGATCAGCGGGCCGGGCTCCTGGCGCAGCGTGATGTCGACCTTCTCGGTGACCGTGGTCTGGCCACCGGACAAGGCGCCGGGCTGGCTGACCTGGGGCGTGCTGGAGATGGTCACGCTGAGATTGCCGTGCGCCACCGCGCAGGCGCCGAGCTGCACCGCCTGGTTCATCACCACCGAGCCGGTGCGGGCGTTGATGACCACGCGGGCCGCCGGGGCGGCGAGCTCGAAGCTGAGGTTCTCGATGTCGGCCAGGAAGGCAACGCGTTCCTCCGGCGTGGCCGGCGCGTTGAGGCGGATGACGCGGCCGTCAAGCGCCTGGGCGCTGCCAGCGCCCTTAGCGCGGTTGATCGCCGCGGCGACGGCGCGCGCCGTCGCGAAGTCGTGGCTGGAGAGGTCCAGCTGCAGCGGCGCGCCGGCGTTGAAGGGGCTGGGCACGCTGCGCTCGACCGTGGCGCCGGCGGGGATGCGGCCGGCACTCAGGTGATTGACCTGCACCTTGGAGCCGCCGCCACTGGCCCCGGCGCCGGGGATGACCAGATTGCCCTGGGCCAGCGCGTAGATCTGACCGTCGGCGCCGCGCAGCGGCGTGGCGATCAGGGTGCCGCCGCGCAGGGACTTGGCATTGCCGATCGACGACACGGTGACGTCCAGCGGTTGACCCGGCTGCGCGAACGGCGGTAGCTGGGCGGTGACCAGCACCGCGGCGATGTTGCGCGGGCTGGGGTTGACGCCCGGCGGCAGGGTGATGCCGAACTGCTGCAGCATGGCCTGCAGGCTCTGGTTGGTGAACGGCGCCTGCGTGGTCTGGTCGCCGCTGCCGTCCAGGCCGACGACCAGGCCGTAGCCGGTCAACGGGTTGCTGCGCACGCCGGCGACGCTGGCCACTTCCTTGATGCGGGTGGCCGCTTGCGCACTGGCCCCGGCGTTCAGCAGCAGGGCCAGCGGCAGTACCAGCAGGAGGGGCTTGAGGAGCTTCACGATCGGTCCGTTGACGACCCCGGAAACAGCAGGGGCCTCGGCCGATTGTTGAAACTCTTAAGTCGGCGCGAGGCTCAAAAAGAACCGGGAAAGCCAGCCTACTCCGTGCAAGCCTTCGGCAACACCCCGACCGCGCTGCTCGATGCGGACATTGGCCACGGCGGTCGACGCCACCGAGTTGCCGGCCTGGATGTTGCGCGGGTCGACCTGGCCGGAGAAGCGCAGCACGTCGACGTTGTTGTTGACGCCGATCTGCTTCTCGGCCGAGACGAGCAGGTGGCCGTTGGGCAGCACGGCGATGACGATGGCGGTCACCGTGCCGGTGAAGCTGTTGCTGTTGGCGTTCTCGCCCTTGCCTTCGCTGACATTGCTGCTCGTCGCGCCGGCCGATGCACGCCCGAAGCTGCCCGGGTTGATGCCGGGCAGGGCGCTCACGCCGGCGCTCAAGGCGCCCGTGCGCTCGGCCTGGCTGGAGCTGCTTTGCGTGGCGCTGATGCGCTCGGTGATGGCGATGGTCAGCGTGTCGCCGACCAGGCGGGCGCGGTGCTGCTCGAACAGCGGGCGGTAGCTGGCGGCGTGGAAGATCGCACCGTTGCTGGGCTGGGTGGCCTGCGCGTCGGGCAGGTTGACGACGGGCGGCGGGTCGACCTGCACGCGAGCGTCGAACACGCTGGCGCAGCCGGCCAGCAGCAGCGCGGCCAGCAACAAGGGCAGTCGATGCGTCTTCATGATGGGCCTCAGATCTGGCTGAGACGCTGCAGCATCTGGTCGCTGGTCTGCACCGCCTTGCTGTTGAGCTCGTAGGCGCGCTGGGTCTGGATCATCTGCACCAGCTCCTCGACGACGTTGACGTTGCTGGTCTCGACATAGCCCTGCTTGATGTTGCCCAGGGCGTTCGTGCCCGGCACGCCAACCTGGGGCGCGCCGCTGGCGGCGGTCTCCAGGTAGAGGTTCTGGCCCTGCGGCGTGAGGCCGTTGGGGTTGATGAAGCTGGCCAGCTGGATCTGGCCGAGGTTCTGCGGCGCCACCTGGCCGGCGACCAGGGCGCTGACCGTGCCGTCGCTGCCGATGCTGATCTGTCGCGCCCCTTGCGGCACGGTGATGCCGGGCAGCAGGGTCTCGCCGTTGTTGGTGACGATCTGTCCCGTGCTGTCGAGCTTGAACGTGCCGTCGCGCGTGTAGGCGGTGGTGCCGTCGGGGCGCTGGATCTGGAAGAAGCCGTCGCCGGTGATGGCGATGTCCAGCGCGTTGTCGCTTTGCTGCAGCGAGCCCTGGGTGAAGACCCGGCTGGTCGCGACCGGGCGCACGCCCAGGCCGACCTGCAGGCCGGTGGGCAGATTGGTCTGCTCGGTGTCCGGCGCGCCGCCCTGGCGCAGGGTTTGGTACATCAGGTCCTCGAACACCGCGTGGCTGCGCTTGAAGCCGGTGGTGCTGACGTTGGCCAGGTTGTGGGTGATGTGGTCCAGCTGGGTCTGCTGGGCCTCCATGCCGGTCTTGGCGATCCAGAGCGAGCGCATCATGGTTCAGGCCCTCAATTCGGAGAAAGTAGCTTGGCGCCGACCTGCCCCTGGGTCTGCGCCAGCGTGAGCAGCTTCATCTGCTGCTCGAACTGACGCGCCGCGGCGATCATGCCGACCATGGTCTGCACGGCGCTGACGTTGCTGCCTTCGAGCACGCCGGCCTCCAGACGGGCATTGGGGTCGGCGGGCAGCGGGTCGCCGCCCCCGGCCCCGCCCGCGCGGAACAGGCCGTCGTCGCCGCGTTGCAGCTTGGCCTCGGGCGTGACGAGCTTGAGGCGGCCGACGTTGATCGGTTGGCCGGTCGCGCCTTGCGCGCTCACCGTGCCGTCGTGGCCGATCTGCACGCGGGTGTCGGGCGGCACGGTGATGGGCCCGCCGTCGCCCAGCACCGGCAGGCCGCTGTGCGTGACCAGCAGACCCTCGGCATTGACGTCCAGTCCGCCGGCGCGCGTGTAGGCCTCGGTGCCGTCCAGCGCCTGCACCGCCAGCCAGGCGCGGCCGATCATGGCGACGTCGAGGTTGCGGTCGGTGCGGTTCAGGGGGCCGGCCTTGTCGTCGTAGCCCAAGGTGGTTTCCAGCGCGTAAACGCGGGTGCTGGCGCCGTCGCCGCGGACCGGCACCGCGCGGAAGCTGGCCATCTCGGCGCGGAAGCCGGTCGTCGACGCGTTGGCGAGGTTGGTGGACAGCACTTCCTGCCGGTGCATGGCCGCTTTGGCGCCGGCCATGGCGTTGTAGATCATGCGGTCCATCGAAGGCTCCTTTCGCAATTGCCTGCGCACCCGCCCCGCCGCCGGGCCGCCCCATGAGGGGGGAGCCCCAGAACGAAATCTCTGGGGCAGGAGCCAACGGCGACGTGGGGGCCCATTACCTCAGGTTGGTGATGGTCTGCAGGATCTGATCCTGCGTCCGCACCGTCTGTGCGTTCGCCTGGTAGACGCGCTGCGCGGTGATCATGCTGACCAGCTCCAGGGTGATGTCGGTGTTGCTGTCCTCCAGCGCGCCGGACTGCAGGTCGCCGAGGTTGCCGTCGCCGGGGACGCCGAGCACCGGATCGCCGGAGGCGAAGGTGCGTGCCCAGACGTTGCCGCCCAGGGGTTGCAGGTTGTTGATGGAGCGGAAGTTGGCCAGCTCGATCTGTCCGGCCGACTTGGTCTGGCCGTTGCTGTAGCGCGCGGTGACGATGCCGTTGCCTTCGACCAGGATGCCGGTCAGCTGACCCGGCGCATAGCCGTCCTGGACCAGGTTGGTGACGGCGAAGTTGCTGCCGTTCTCGCTGATCGACAGCAGGTTGACGGAGATGCCGTTGATGTCCAGGGCCTGCGCGCCGACCGCATTCGTCGACACCGGGATGTCCATGTTGAGCAGGCCGTTCGGCGGGTTGTTGATCACCGAAGGAATGATGGGCGCGCCGCCGGTGCGGGGAAACACCAGCGTGGTCCAGGGCTGTTGCGGGTTGCCGTCGGCGTCCAGACCGATCGGGTTGCCGGCGGAGTCCACCGCCAGCGGCACGCCGTTGGCGGTGGCGTAGACGTTGTAGGGCGTCTCGCCGGTGCCCGGGTCGGTCACGCCCTTCTGGATGTAGAGGGTCAGCGCGATGTCCTGCCCCTTGGCGTCGAACACCGACAGGCTGGTCGCGTTGTTGTAGGTGCGCGGGTCGTTGAGGATGATGCCGCCCAGGGCCTGGACCGTGCTGGCGGCGCGCGAGTCGAGGTTGAACTCCAGCTTGATCTCGCTGGTTGGGTTGGGGGCAATGCCGGCGGTGGGCAGCTGCAGCGGGCGCGCGATGCCGGGCTGGATCACGCCCAGGCCATCGGCCTGGTAGCCGAGCAGTTTCAGGCCGTCGTTGTTGACGATGAAGCCGTCGCGGTCGATCTTGAACTGACCGTTGCGCGTGTAGACGGTCGGGTTGAAGCCGTCGGTGACCTGGAAGAAGCCCTGGCCGTTGAGCGCCAGGTCCAGCGGGTTGGCGGTGGTGGTGATGTTGCCCTGGGTGAACTGCTGGGCGATGGCGGCCACGTTGACGCCGATGCCGACGTTGTTGGTGCCGGCGCCGCTGAGTGCCGCCGCGTAAACGTCCTGGAACTCGGCGCGCGAGGCCTTGAAGCCCACCGTGCTGGCGTTGGCAATGTTGTTGCCGATCACATCCAGGTTCTTGCTGGCGGCGTTGAGGCCGGAAAGTCCTTGTTGGAAGCCCATGGGCTGCTCCTTCAGTCGACGGAAACGAGAGAGGCGAAATCGGTGCGCTCGCCGCTGGCGAGTTCGAACTGCAGGCCGCCGTTGCTGGTGTTGACGGCCAGCACCAGATCACGGGCATACGGCGTGCTGCTCACCGGCGTGGCGCCGCGCGTGGCGGTGATGCGCATCTGCAGCGGCGTGTCGGCGCTGTAGCCTTCCTGGGTCCAGTTGAAGACATGGCGGCCGGCGCCGGCGGCGCCCAGCTCGACGCTGTCGACGACATGGCCGGCGGCGGTGACGATGTCGATCTTGACGTTGTCGGCCGGACCGCTGAGCTCGAAGGAGCCTTGCGCGCCCTCGCTGCCCATCAGCAAGCGGTTGCCCGCCAGGTTGACGGTGCGCCCGACCAGGCCGACGGCGCTCAGCGTCTGGCTCTGGCCGAACTGGTTGCTCAGCTTGCCGATCGAGGTGTTGAGCTGGTCGATGCCGGTGACGGTCTGGATCTGCGCGATCTGCGTGGTCAGCTGCGCGTTCTCCATCGGGTTCATCGGATCCTGGTTGCGCATCTGCGCCACCAGCAGCTTTAGGAAGCGGTCCTGGTTCTCCTGCGCCTCGCGCACCGCCTTGCTGGCGTTGCCGGCGCTCGCGCTGCTGGTGTTGAGCAGGCTGCTGACATCCATCGCCGTCTCCTTACTGGCCCAGCTGCAGGGTCTTCTGCAGCAGGCTCTTCGCGGTGTTCATCACCTCGAGGTTGTTCTGGTAGGAGCGCGACGCCGAGATCATGTTGACCATCTCCTCGATCGAGCTGACGTTGGAGTAGGTCACATAGCCCTGCTCGTCGGCCTGCGGGTGCTGCGGGTCATGGACACGGCGCCCCGGGCTCTGGTCCTCGACCACCGTGCTGACGCGCACACCGGCGGCCGCGGTGTCGGCGGGGCTGCCCGCCTGGGCGCCCAGCAATTCGGTCTGGAACACCACCTGGCGTGCCTTGTAGACCTGACCATCGGGGCCGGCGACGGTGTCGACATTGGCCAGGTTGCTGGCCACCACATTGAGCCGCTGGCTTTGCGCCGAGACCGCCGAGCCGCTGATGTTGAAGATCTGGAACATCGACATCGTGAACCTCCGGATCAGCCGGCCGCGTTGTGGCTGCGCATCGCGTCGAGCGTGGTGCGCACGCTGCTGTTGATGAAGCGCAGCGTCGATTCGTACTTCAGCGCGTTGTCGGCGAAGGCGGCGCGCTCGCGGTCCATGTCGACGCCGTTGCTGTCCAGATTGGTCTGCGCCTGCAGCGCGTAGGCCTTGGCGGCGTCGACGCTGCCGCTGCGACCGCCGCCGATGTGCGCGGCGTGCGTCACGCTGACCGGCGACGGCGTTTCGCCCACCGCGCCACGCAGCGCCTGCGCGAAGCTGAAGTCGCGCGCCTGGTAGCCGGGGGTGTCGGCGTTGGCGATGTTGCTGGCGATCAGGCGCTGGCGCTCGGCGCGCAGCATCAATGCCTGGGTCTGGAATTCAAGGCCGGCGGTGAGGCGGTTCAGCATGGGGCCCCTCCTGGCTGGGTCCGAGCCCCGGTCGGTCGACCACGGGCGATGGACATGATTGTGAAAACGCGCTCGGAAAACCTGAGCCGGATTAGCGGGGTTCGAGCCCCGCAATTCGCCGCTTTGTTGCCGGCCGCGCTGCCTAGAGTGCGGCGCATGGTTCGCCTGCTCCTCGCCCTGCTCCTGCTGCTGCCCGTCGCCGCGCGGCCGGCGGCGGTCGGGCTGGACCCGGCCTGGCTGGCGCAGATCGAGCAGCTGGCGCAGACCGCGGCCCAGGCGGTGATGCCGCCGGCCGGTCGTGTCCAGATCGAGCTGGGCGACCCCGACCCGCGGCTGCGCCTGGCGCCCTGCGCGCGCACCGAGGCTTTCCTGCCCGCCGGCCAGCGCCTGTGGGGGCGCAGCCGGCTGGGGCTGCGCTGCGTGCAGGGTCCGGTGCGCTGGTCGATCAGCCTGCCCTTGCAGGTGCGGGTGTTCGCCCCGGCCTGGGTGGCCGTGCAGCCCCTGCCGGCCGGCACCAGCTTGCAGGCCGATCAGTTGCGCGTCGACCTGGTCGAGCTCAGCGCCTCCAGCAGCCCGGCCTGGGTGCAGGCCGAGGCGCCGCTGCAGCGCGAGCTGGTGCGGCCGCTGCAGGCCGGCGAGGCGGTGCGCCAGGTCCATCTGCGTCCGCGACAATGGTTTGCCGCCGGCGACGCGGTGCGCCTGCTGTTGGCCGGCGACGGTTTCTCGGTGCAGGCCGAGGCGCGGGCGCTGGCGCCTGGTCTGGAGGGGCAAGCGACCCGGCTGCGCCTGGACAGCGGTCGTATCGTGCAGGCTTGGCCGGTGGCCGAACGCCGGGCGGAGATTCAGCTGTGAACCCTGTCACGCGGGCCGTCCCCGGGCCGAGTTGCCCGGAAATACCCCTAAAGTCCGGCTCCATCCTGCCGAAGTCCCCCCCAGGGAGACAGCGGCGTCTCCCTGGAACGTGGAGCAAGTGATGGAAATCGGCAGCAACCCCCAACGCCCGGCGCAGGCCCTGGTTCCTGAGCGGCAGGCTCGTCCCGAGCTGGTGCAACCCAGCGGTCGGCAGGCGACGCCCACGCCGTCGCCGGTGCAGACCGGTCAGCGCCCCGAGCCCGTCACCGCCAATCCGCCGGCCAGTGCCCAGGTGGCGCTGTCCAACAGCGCCGTGCAACTGCTCGCCGGCGGTGACGACCAGGAAAGCTTCGACAGCGCGAAAGTGGAACAACTGTCGCGCGAGATCAAGGAAGGTCGCTTCCAGGTCGATGCCGAACGGGTCGCCGACCGCCTGATTGCCAATACCCGGGAGCTGCTGGGCGGTTTGCCCGAGCAGCCCTGAGCCCACCGCCGCCGGGGGTCCTTGCCCGCAAGGACCGATGGCGGCGGGGCCCACGTTCCGCCACGCCGCCAACCATGAACTCCCTACAACCTGAAAAGCTGCCGCCCCTGCTCAACGAGCTGGAGGCGGCTTTGGCCTTGGTGCAGCAGGCGCTGGGTCAGCGCGACGCCCAGCTGCTCGAAGAGCAGGCCGGCCAGGTGCAGCAGCTGCTGGCCAACACCCTGGCGGTGGCGCGGGGCCAGCCATTGCCGGCGCCGCTGCGCCAGCGCCTGGCCACCGCCGGTGCGCAGCTGGCCGCCCAGCGCCAGGCGCTGGGGCGGGCCACCGCCTCGCTGGATCGGGCGCTCGAGGTGCTGATGCCGGCCGACCCCGACCCCAGCGGCATCTACGGCCAGAGCGGGCGCTCGCTGCGCCAGCGCTCCAGCGGCAGCTCCCTGAGCGCCTGAGCCGAGGGCCTGTTCATACCTAGTCGCGCGTCGCCGCGCGGCGCACGCGCTCCAGATAGGCGTGACCGTCGGGCGGCAGGCCGCTGCGCTGGCTGGCCCAGACCATCTCCCCCAGCGCCTCCATGGCCACGTGGTGGGCCTCGTGCAGCGAGCCCAGCCGGCCGGCCAGCAACTGCAGCGCCTGGCGGATGCCGGCCGGTTGGTCGATGCTCATCTGCTCGGCAATCGACAGGTGCATGGACAGGTGCAGGAAGGGGTTGGTCTGCCCGTCCTCGACGCGGTACGAAAGCAGCAGCGCCGTGGCCTCATCGGCCAGTTCGGCGTGGTACTCCGGGTGCTGCTCGATCCAGCGCCAGGCCATGGCCTGCAGGGGCTCCAGCGGCAGGCCTTGCTGACCACGCGCATAGCTGGCGCAGAAGAAGCGCCTGACATCGAGTTGCGAGGGCTGGTACATCGCGCCATTGTCAATGACAAGCCCTAGGATGACGGGCTTATGCATCTGCTGCTGATTGACGACCACCCGCTGATCCACGTCGCGCTGCGTGCGCTGCTGGCCGACTTCGACCCCCCGGTTCAACTGCACAGCGCCGAGACCGGCGCCCAGGCCCAGGCCCTGCTGGAGCGCCCGCAGCCGGCGATTGACTTGCTGCTGCTCGATCTGCAGCTGGGTGATGCCGGCGACGACGGCTTCCAATTGCTCGACCTGCTGCGCGAGACGCATCCCGAGCTGCCCATCGTCTGCATGTCGGGTTCGGACCAGATGGCCGAGGTGATTCGCGCCATCGACCAGGGGGCGATGGGTTTCATTCCCAAGCATGTCGCGCCCGAGGAGTTCAAGCAGGCGCTGCTGACCGTCGTGGCGGGCGGCATCTATGTGCCGCCGATGCGCTTGACGCAGGCGGCGCTGCCGGCGCCGCCGGAGCCCCGCGGTCAGGCCGGCGAACTGCCGGCACCGCCGCCGCGAGCCCTGAGTCTCGAGCAGTTGCCGATCACGCCCCGCCAGCAGCAGGTGCTGCAAGGCCTGCTGCAGGGCAAGCCGAACAAGCTGATCGCCAGCGAGTTGAGCATCAGCCTGGAGACGGTGAAGGACCATGTGCAGGCGATCTACCGCGCGCTGGGCGTGAACAGCCGTACCCAGGCGGTGCTGGCGGTCGGCCAGATGGCGCGTTCTTAGCTTGCCGCCAGCACTTCGTCGGGCCGCGCCGACTCGCGGTAGGCCAGGCGCACGAAGATCGGCGCAAAGGCCTCGGCCTGGGTCAGTTCGAGCAGGCCCTCGCGGGTCAGCTCGAGCATGGCGATGAAGGTCACCACCAGCACCTGGGGGCCGCGTTCGATCTCGAACAGCTGCTCGAAGCCCAGGTAGCGGCGCCCTTGCAGCCGGCGCAGCACCACGCCCATGTGCTCGCGCACCGACAGCTGCTCGCGGGAGATGCGGTGATGCTGGTGCAGCTTGGCGCGGCCGAGCAGTTCGCGCCAGGCCTGGCGCAGGTCCTCGGGGCGGACCGCCTCGTACTGCGGTTCCAGCGATTGCTCGATGAGGATCTGGGCGCGCCAGAAATCGCGGCCGAGCAGCGGCAGTTGGTCGATCAGCTGGGCGCCCAGCTTGATCTTCTCGTACTCGAGCAGGCGGCGCACCAGCTCGGCGCGCGGGTCCTCGGGCTCGCTGCCGTCGTCGGCCTTCTTGACCGGCAGCAACATGCGGCTCTTGATCTCGATCAGCATGGCCGCCATCAGCAGGTACTCGGCGGCCAGCTCCAGGTTGTGCTGGCGGATCTGCTCGACGTAGCCGAGGTACTGGTTGGTCACATCCGCCAGCGGGATGTCGAAGATGTTGAAGTTCTGCTTGCGGATCAGGTAGAGCAGCAGATCCAGCGGGCCCTGGAACGCCTCCAGGAAGACCTCCAGCGCATCCGGCGGGATGTAGAGGTCGTTGGGCAGCTGGAACAGCGGCTCGCCATAGAGGCGGGCCAGCGCGACCTGGTCGACCAGTTGCTCGGGGGCCGGGGCGACGAGCGCCGCGGCGAGCTGGTCAGTCACCCTGGGTCTGGTAGACGTAGGGCTGCTGAGCGACCTTGGCCTGCTGCCACTCGGCCTGCTGGCGGCGGTCGAGGTTCTTGTCCCAGAGCAGGGCGCGGCCGGCGCGCTGTTCGGCCTCCAGCGTCGGCTTCTTGGCCTTGAGCTCCGCCACCAGTTGCGTGACTTCCGAGGTGTAGGGCTTCCAGAACAGCGGCATGGCTCAGGGGGACGAATCCAAGGATAGGGCGGTGATTTTAGGGAGGAACTGGGTGTCGCCCAGTTCGGCGGCGAATCCGGCGCGCTGCATCAGCGACAGCGGCTGCTCGCCCACCTCGGCCAGCAGCAGTGCGATGCCGCGCCGGCTGAGCAGGCGATGCAGCTCGCGCAAGGCCTCCAGGCCCGAGGTGTCCAGTTGCACCAGGCGGTGCAGATCGAGCACCACCGCCTGGGTGCCCGGGCGCAGCTGCTCGGCCAGGGCTTCCACCTTGCCGACCGAACCGAAGAACAGCGAACCGACCAGCGCAAAGGCCTGCACGCCCTCGGGCAGCGGCGTGTCGACCGGGCTGACGCGAAACAGCTGGCCCATGCGGTAGACGAAGAACACGCAGGCGAGGATCAGACCGACCTCCACCGCCACCGTGAGGTCGAAGACCACGGTGAGGAAAAAGGTGCCCAGCAGGATGCTGCGGTAGGTGGCGTTGAAGCGGCGCAGGCGGGCGAACTCGTGCCACTCGCCCATGTTCCAGGCCACGAAGAGCAGGATGCCGGCAAGCACCGCCAGCGGCACATGCAGGGCCAGCGGCGCGGCCAGCAGCATGACGACGAGCACGGTGGCGGCGTGCACCAGGCCGGCGACCGGCGTGCGCGCCCCACTCCGGATGTTCGTGACGGTCCTGGCGATCGTGCCGGTGGCCGGCATGCCGCCGAACAGCGGGCTGGCGATGTTCGCGATGCCCTGCGCCATCAGTTCCTGGTTGGGTTCGTGGCGCGGCAGCTCGGGCGCCAGCTTGTCGGCGACCCGGGCGCAGAGCAGGGACTCGATGGCGCCGAGCAGGGCCAGGGTCAGGGTCGGCATCAAAAGCTGCTTGGCGGCCTCCCAGCTCAAGCTCGGCCATTGCGGCGTCGGCAGGCTGCCTGGGATGCTGCCGAAGCGCGAGCCGATGGTCTCCACCGGCCAGTGCAGCAGGGTCGCCAGCAGAGTCAGCGAGACCAGCGCGACGACGGGCGCCGGCAGGCGCGTGACCTGCTTGAGCCGGTGCGCGCGCTGCAAGCCGGCAGGCAGCTGGAGACGGGCGCCGGCGAGCCGGGGCCAAAGGAAGAGGCCGGCGACACAGAGCGCGCCGAGCAGCAGCGCATGCGGGTTCCAGCTGTCCGCATGGCGGGCCAGGGTGGCGAGCTGCGCGAAGAAGTCGGCCGGCAGCTTGCCGGGAATCTGCAGGCCCAGGAGATCGCGCAGCTGCGACAACGCGATCAGCACCGCGATGCCGTTGGTGAAGCCGATGACGATGCTCACCGGCACGTAGCGCACCAATTGCCCGAGACGGAAGAAGCCCATCAGGAACAGCAGCGCGCCCGACATCAGGCAGGAGAGCAGCAGGCCGGCGAGGCCATGGCGCTCGACGATGCCGTAGACGACGACGATGAAGGCGCCGGCCGGGCCGCCGATCTGCACGTTGGAGCCGCCGAGCAGCGAGATCAGGCTGCCGGCGACGATGGCGGTGATCAGGCCGCTCTCCGGCGGCAGACCGGAGGCCATCGCGAAGGCCATGGCCAGCGGCAGCGCGACGACGCCGACCGTCAGGCCGGCGCCGACATCGGCCCATCCGGCCTGCCGCCAGCTGTCCAGCAGGCGGGGGCGGAAGGGCTGAACTTGCATCCGGCTCAGCGTACGCGCATGCCGGGCTTCGCCCCTTGATGCGGCTCAAGCACGAAGACGCCCGGGTTGGTCTTTTCGTCGGCATGACTGGCGGCCAGCACCATGCCCTCGCTGACGCCGAATTTCATCTTGCGCGGCGCGAGGTTGGCGACCAGCACGGTGAGCTTGCCTTCCAGGTCCTCGGGCTTGTAGCTTGATGCGATGCCGGAGAAGACGTTGCGCGTGCGGCCTTCGCCGGCGTCGAGGGTCAGGCGCAGCAGCTTGGTGCTGCCTTCGACGCGCTCGGCCTTGACGATTCGGGCGATGCGCAGATCGGGTTTGACGAAGTCGTCGATGGTGATCTCGGCGGCGATCGGCTCACCGCCCGGGATGGGCGCGGGCGGCTCGGGTTTGGTGAACAGCGCTTCCATCTGCTCGACGGTGACGCGCTGCATCATGTGCTGGAAGGCGCCGATGCGCTGCGCGCCCAGCTTGCGGCCGGCGTCCGCCCAGACCAGGGGCTGGACCTGCAGGAAGTGTTCGACCTTGGCGGCCAGCAGCGGCAGCACCGGCTTCAGGTAGAGCGTCAGCAGGCGGAACGCCTCGATGCAGGTCGAGCAGGCCTGGTGCAGTTCGGTGGCCGCCTCCGGCTTCTTCGCCAGCTCCCAGGGCTTGTGCGCGTCGACGTACTCGTTGACCGCGTCGGCCAGTTGCATGATCTCGCGCAGCGCCTTGCCGAACTCGCGGCCGTCGTAGAGCGCGGCGATGCCGGGGGCGGCGGCCTGCAGCTTGGCGACCAGGGCCTCGCCTTCAGCGCCCAGCTCGGCAGCCAGCTGGCCGTCGAAGCGCTTGGCCAGGAAGCCGGCGGCGCGGCTGGCGATGTTGATGTACTTGCCGACCAGATCGCTGTTGACGCGGGCGATGAAGTCCTCGGGGTTGAAGTCCAGGTCCTCGACGCGGTCGTTCAGCTTGGCCGCCAGGTAGTAGCGCAGCCACTCGGCATCCAGGCCCAGCTCCAGGTAGCGCAGCGGGTCGATGCCGGTGCCGCGGCTCTTGCTCATCTTCTCGGCGTTGACCGTCAGGAAGCCGTGCACGTAGACGCGGTCCGGGGTCTTGCGGCCGCTGAAATGCAGCATCGCCGGCCAGAACAGGGTGTGGAAGTAGGTGATGTCCTTGCCGATGAAATGCACCTGCTCGGTCGCAGGATCAGCCAGGAAGGCCTCGACATCCTTGCCCTGCTTCTCGAACCAGGAATACAGCGAGGCCAGGTAGCCGATCGGCGCGTCCAGCCAGACATAGAAGTACTTGCCCGGCGCGTCGGGGATCTCGATGCCGAAATAGGGCGCGTCGCGGCTGATGTCCCAGTCGCCAAGTCCGCCCGTTACGCCGCCCTTGCCGTCATCGGCGGGCGTGAACCATTCCTTGATCTTGTTCAGCACCTCGGGCTGCAGGCGGCCTTCCTCATGCGTCCAGCGCTGCAGGAATTCCTTGCAGCGCGCATCGCTCAGGCGGAAGAAATGGTGGTCGGACGACTTCAGCACCGGCGTCGCGCCGCTGAGCACCGAGTACGGGTTCTTCACCTCGGTCGGCGCGTAGACGGCGCCGCAGACCTCGCAGGAATCGCCGTACTGGTCCTTGGCACCGCATTTCGGGCACTCGCCCTTGATGAAGCGATCTGGCAGGAACATGCCCTTGGCCGGGTCGAAGAACTGCTCGATCGAACGCACCTCGATCAGGCCGGCGGCCCGCAGAGCAAGGTAGACGTCCTGGCTCAGGCGGTGGTTCTCCGGTGCGTCGGTGCTGTGCCAGTGGTCGAACGCGATGTGGAAGCCGTCGAGATAGGGCTTGCGGCCGGCGGCGATGTTCGCCACATAGGCCTGCGGCGTCACGCCGGCCTTCTCGGCGGCAATCATGATCGGCGCGCCATGCGCGTCGTCGGCGCAGACGAAATGCACCTCGTGACCCTGCAGGCGCTGGAAGCGCACCCAGATGTCCGCCTGCGTGTACTCCATGATGTGCCCGATGTGGAAGTTCGCGTTCGCGTAGGGCAGGGCAGTGGTGACGAAGAGCTGGCGGCGGGTCATGAATGGCCTCGTTGGCAAGGGCGCGGATTCTAGGGACGAGCCGCGATGCCGCTGTCCACGGCTGCTGTGGACAACTTTGTGAGCAAACAGCGGATGCAGACGCTAAGTGCTTGATTTGGCTGCCCCCGGCACGGTTTGCCACATTCCGAAGCAGGCACCCAATTTCAATCAAATCAAGTACTTAGCCAATCTGCCCGCCTGCCATGGGCGGGCAGCTCGACGGCAATCGGGCAAGCGCATTTATGGGGACAAGTCAAGCATCGCGCCATCATCGTCCGTTGCCGGCAGCGCTTTCCCGTGGACGGGCTGAGGCCCGAGCGCCGCCGCTGCAAGTTCGAGTCTGGACTGCGCTATGCACGCTAAGTCCCTGATTCTTGGTGGGGCAACACGGTATCCACCGTTGCTGTGGATAACTTTGTGGGTAAGCCCATTCGTGAGCCCCGAAAGCCTTGTCCCGCTGTCGCTCTGCTTGATCTGCTGCATTTTTGAGCAGGCCTTCCGCCTGGTGAAAATTTCTAGATAAAACAAGGACTTGCGTGCTGTCCATCGTGCCGGCCAAAGTCAGGCGGTGGGCAAGTTGGCGCTCGATCGATGTCGCATCGCATCAAGGGTTCTGGGGGGATAAGTCCAAGCGACCACCCGGGAAAGTCCTGGGCCCTGGTGTAGGGAGGCGGGTCGCCTCCGGCCGGTGGCGCTGAAGGGCCGCCCTAGAATCCGGCGCTTTTTGGCGTCGCTGCCAGCCGCCGACCTTTGCCCCCAACCGCCGTGAGCCTCGATCTGAAGAGCACCCGCCTGAATGCCCTGCTGCTGCCGCTGCGCAGCCGCGACCTGCCGTCGGTGCTGGCTCAAGCCGCGGCGCAATGGGGCGAGGTGGCGGGGGGCTTTGAGCAGGAGCCGCTGGTGCTGGACCTGAGGTCATTGCCGGCGGGCAGCGAGCCCCTGGCCTGGCCTGCACTGCTGCAGGGTCTGCAAGCCCATGGCCTGCAGCCGGTCGCCGTGCTGGGGGCGGACACGCTGGCCGACTGCGACCAGCAGGCGCTGCGCAGCGCCGGCCTGCAGCTGTTGGGCGACGCGCCGCGGGGCGAGACGGCCGCACGCTCAGAAGTGCCGGCACCGCCCCCCGCGCCGGAACCTGCCGTTGCTGCGCCGACGGCCAATCCGCCGATGGTCATCGACCGCCCGCTTCGCTCCGGCCAGCAGGTCTACGCGCGCGATGCCGACCTCATCGTGCTCGGCCTCGTCAGCCATGGCGCCGAGGTGATCGCCGACGGCCATGTGCATGTCTACGGCGCGCTGCGCGGTCGCGCGATCGCCGGTGCCAAGGGCAACACCGCGGCCCGCGTGTTCGCGCAGTCGCTGGAGCCTGAATTGATCGCCATCGCCGGCACCTTCCGCACCAGCGAAAAGCCGCTACCGCCCGACGTCCTTGCCAAGCCGGCCCAGGTCCGACTGGTCGAAACCGCGGATGGCGAGCGCCTTGTTTTTGAACCCCTCAAGTACTGACCAACCCATGACCAAGATCGTCGTCGTCACCTCCGGCAAGGGCGGGGTGGGCAAGACCACCACCAGCGCCAGCTTTGCCACCGGCCTGGCCCTGCGAGGCAAGAAGACCGCGGTGATCGACTTCGACGTCGGCCTGCGCAACCTCGACCTCATCCTCGGCGTCGAGCGCCGGGTGGTCTACGACTTCATCAACGTCATCCAGGACGGCGTAAAACTTTCTCAGGCGCTCATCAAGGACAAGCAGCACGAGAACCTCTTCATCCTCGCCGCCAGCCAGACCCGCGACAAGGACGCGCTGACCCAAGACGGTGTCAAGCGCGTGCTCGACGAGCTCGCCGAGATGGGCTTCGACTACATCGTCTGCGACAGCCCGGCCGGCATCGAGACCGGCGCGCTGATGGCCATGCATTACGCCGACGAGGCGCTGATCGTGACCAACCCCGAGGTCAGCTCGGTGCGTGACTCCGATCGCATCCTCGGCATGCTGAGCAGCAAGACGCAGCGCGCCATCGACGGCAAGGAGCCGATCAAGGAGCATTTGCTGATCACCCGCTACAACCCCAGCCGGGTCGAGGGCGGGCAGATGCTCAGCCTGCAGGACATCCACGAGATCCTGCGCACGCCGCTGATCGGCGTGATCCCGGAAAGCGAGGCGGTGCTGCAGGCTTCCAACCAGGGTGTGCCGGCGATCCTGATGAAGGGCACCAACGTCGCCGAGGCCTACCTCGACGTCGTCGACCGCTTCCTCGGCCAGGACAAGCCGATGCGTTTCATCGAGGCGGAGAAACAGGGCTTCTTCAAGCGCCTGTTCAGCCGCTGATCGCCGGGGAGAGCGTCATGGGCTTCATGTCCTTTTTCCTCGGCGAGAAGAAGCAGACCGCCAGCGTCGCCAAGGAGCGTCTGCAGCTGATCCTGGCCCACGAGCGCAGCGGCCGTCAGGTGGCCACGCCCGACTACCTGCCGCAGCTCAAGGCCGAGCTGATCGCGGTGATCAGCAAGTACGTCAACATCGACCCGTCGCACGTGGTCGTCGAGCGCGAGCACCAGGACAATCTGGAGGTGCTGGCGGTGAAGATCGAGCTGCCGGACGCGCGTTGATCGGCCCTTGATTAGTTTTGCAGCAGGCCGTCAAACCACTTGCTGCGACAAGCACTTAGCGGCGTCCCCCAGCGTTCATTCACGGACTTGTCCACAGAAAGCCTGAAGAACCCGGTCTTGCTGGCGCCGATGGAGGGCCTGCTCGACCACCTGCTGCGCGAAGAGCTGACGGCGATCGCGCCCTACGCCATCGCGGTCAGCGAGTTCATCCGCGTCACCGACCAGCTGCTGCCGCGCCGCGTGTTCACGCGCATCGTGCCGGAGCTGCTCAACGGCGGGCGCACGCAGGCCGGCGTGTTGGTGCGGCCGCAGCTGCTGGGCTCCGACCCGGTGGTGCTGGCCGAGAACGCGGCGCGCCTGGCCGAACTGAACCCGCCGGGCATCGACCTGAACTTCGGCTGCCCGGCCAAGTGTGTCAACCGCCATCGCGGTGGCGCCATCCTGCTCGACGAGCCCGAGCTGCTGCACGCCATCGTCGCCGCGGTGCGCCGGGCGGTCCCAGCCAGGATCCCGGTCAGCGCCAAGATGCGCCTGGGCGTCGCCGACCGCAGCCGCATGCTGGACTGCGCGACCGCGCTGGCCAGCGGCGGCGCCGCGCAGCTGGTCGTGCACGCGCGGACCAAGCTCGACGGCTACAAGCCGCCGGCGCACTGGCACGAGGTGGCGCGGATCGCCGAGGCGGTCGCCATCCCCGTCGTCGCCAATGGCGAGATCTGGACCCTGCAGGACGCGCTGCAGGCGCGCCGCGAAAGCCATTGCGACGCGCTGATGCTGGGCCGCGGTGCGGTTGCCGATCCGCTGCTGGCCGCGCGCATCGCGGCGCACGATGCGGGCCGGATGCAGCCCGGGACCGACTGGCCGTCGCTCGCCCCAGCGCTGTCCAGCTACTGGCGCCGCGTGCGCCAGCAGGTCGCGCCCAAACACCAGGCCGGCCGTGTCAAGCAATGGTTGCATTACCTGCGGCGTTGCCATGCCGACGCCGAACCGGTCTACCAGCGATTGCGCACCATCGCCCACCCGACTGCGTTCGACGCCGCGCTGCAGGAAAGCCTGCAGGCGGTTTAGAGCGACGGCTCCAGCCGCTGCACCCAGGGCGCTGCCTACACTGCGGGCCGTTTTGCACAGCGACCCCCGAGCTGAATGTCGAGGGCCATATGCACCCAGTCCAGGCGACTTCTTCACGCCTGAGCCCAGGCGCATCGGCCTAGGCTAGGCCATCGTCCTTGGACGCGCGGAGGTCCTCATGTGGATGAGCACCGACACCCTGAGCCCTGGCGCCCGCTGCGCCGCCTACGAATTGCGTTTCGACTCGCTGCTGCAGCCAGGGCGAGGCTACGCCTTTCCCTGCGATGCCCAGGGCCAGGTGCAGCTCGACGCGCTGAGCGAGCGCGCGCTGGCCAACTACCTGTTCGCGCGCGCTCTGGTCGGCCGCGATCTGGACACGCCGGTGGTCACCCGGCTGGGGTAAGTCCCGAACCCGTTTGGAGGGGGCGATCTCCCTGTCAGTGCTGGCCGGCGCTTACATTGCGCGCCGCGAACTCAATTCCAACACCGGGGAGACCCTCCAAATGCTGCACGCGCTGCGCGCCGTCCTCGTTGGCGCCGTCGTTTCATTCCTCCTGTTGGCTTCGCCGGCCCAGGCGCAGAACGCCAACCTTGCGCCCGGCTTCAGCCACCTGAGCAAAGGTGCCAAGCTGGTGCTGATGCCGGTCGATGCTGAACTCTTCGCGTTGAGCGCCGGGGGTGTCACCGAACCCAAGGCCGATTGGACCAAGGCCGCGATCGGCCATTTGCAGCAGGCGCTGCGCAAGCGCGCGACCAACTGGGGCCTGGAGATCCACACCATGAGTGAGGACGAGGCCGACGCCCATGCCGAGCAGGTCGCGCTGCACGCGGCGGTGGCCGACTCGATGGCCCTGCACCACAGCCTGGGCGGTGCCTGGAAGCTGCCGTCCAAGGAAGGCAAGCTGGACTGGAGCTTCGGCGACGCGATGAAGGACATCGGCAGCGCGCATCAGGCCCGCTACGGTCTCTTCGTCTGGGTGCGCGACAGCTATGCAACCGCCGAGCGCAAGGCGGCGATGGTCGCCATGGCCCTGCTCGGCGTCGGCCTGACCGCCGGCATCCAGGTCGGTTACGCGTCCCTGGTCGACCTGGAGACCGGTCAGGTGCTCTGGTTCAATCAACTGGCCCGTGGCAGCGGCGATCTGCGCGAGGCGGAGCCGGCAGCCGAGTCGGTTGACAGCCTGCTGCGCGGCTTTCCCGCCGCCAAGTGAGCCTGCCGACGATGAAGCGCCGCCAGTGGCTGCGCTGGGGCTGCGCCAGCTGCCTGGGCGGCACTTGCCTGCTCGGCAATGCCCAGGCCAGTGCTGCCTGGTCGCCTCCCGAGCGATTGCAGGCTCCGGCCCTGGACAGCGACGAGGGTGGGCTCTGGGCCATGATGGAGCGCGAAGAGCGCCGCTTGCGCCGCAGCCCTTTTCTGATCCGCGACGAGAAGCTGCAGCGCTACCTGGAGGGCATCGTGCGCCGTCTGGCCGGAGACCATGCGCAGGACATGCGGGTGTTCCCGGTTCGCCAATCCATGTTCAACGCCAGCATGGCACCGAACGGGCAGATGCAGGTCTGGTCGGGCCTGTTGCTGCGTGTCGAGAACGAGGCCCAGCTGGCGGCGGTGATCGGCCATGAAATCGGCCATTTCTTCGAGCGTCACACGCTGCAGCGCCTGCGCGATGCGAAAAGTCGCTCGGCCTTCGGCATGTTTCTCGGCCTGTTCGGCGTGGTTGGCCTGATCGGCCAGTTGGTCACCGTGGCCGGTGCCTTTGGTTTCAGCCGTGATCACGAGCGTCAGGCCGACTTGATCGGTATGCACCTGATGCGCCGCGGCGGCTACGACACCGTGCAGGCTTCGCTGGTTTGGCGCAATCTGCAGCAAGAGCTGGCGGCTTCGCATGGCGGCGATCCAAGCCAGGGCAGCATTCTCTTCGCGACCCATCCGGCCAGCGAGGAGCGACGCCAGAACCTGCTGGACTGGGCGCAAGGCGACGAGCGCGGCTTCACCGGCGAGCAGGAGCTGTTCGACGCGCTGGCCGGCGTTCGCCTGCAACTGCTCGACGACGAACTGCGCCGCGGTCAGTACGGCCAAAGCCTGGTGCTTTTAAGTCGTTGGCTGGCGCTGCATCCGCAGCGGGCCGACTTCCTGCACTACCGGGGCGAAACCTTGCGCCTGCGTAACGGCGACGGCGACGCCGCTGGCGCGTTGGCGGACTTCGAAGCCGCGCTGGCCCTTCCCGATCCGCTGCCGATCACCCATCGATCGTTGGGCTATTGGTGGCGTGCGCAGGGCGATGCGAGCAAGGCCAGGGCCGCCTTCGAGAGCTACCTGGCCGCCGCTCCCGGCGCTGGCGACGCCGACCTCATCCACGCCGAACTCAAGTCCTTGAGCTGAAACCATCATGAATCTCATGCAATCCTCTGTGCTGCGTCGCGGCGCAGCCGTCCTGCTGATCGCCCTGCTCACCGCCTGCGCGACGCCGGTCACCAAGGTCGAAACCGGCGCGGTCACGGTGTCCGAGCGCCTGCGCCTGGACGTGCAACGGCCCTGGAACCAGTTCCCGCAAGGAGCGCCCTTCGGCCATGGCGACCGCGTGCCGACCTGGACCCGCGAGGGCTTCTCGGTCGACTCGCTGCAGTTCTATGTCGGCGTCAAGGAGGGAGCCGAGATCGGCGGCCCGGCGCCCAAGGGCTCGGCGCCGCTGATCCTGAAGAAGGGCATGGGCCCGCGCGAGATCGTTGCCCTGTACGAGGCGTTGTGGACCCGCGATGGCTCCAGTTTCGAGCTGGAGCGCATCCAGCCGACCGAGGTGCTGGGCGGGCAAGGCTTCCGTTTCGACTACAGCCTGAACCGCAAGCGCGACGATGTGCGCATGCGCGGCATGGGCTTTGCGCTGCTGCAGAACGGTGAGCTGCACCTGATCCATTACCGCGCGCCGCGCCTGGTGTTTTTCGAGCGCAACCAGGCCGAAGTGCTGGCGCTGGCCAGCAGCGCCCGCGTGCTGGCAACGGCTCAGCGCTGAGTCTTGCGCGCGCGCCAGGCGGCCAGGTTCTTGGCCGCTTGCGCACGCACCTTGGCGCGCAGGAAGGGGCTCCAGCCAAGCAGCAGGCCGGGCGTGCCCAGCGCCTGACGGCTCCAGCGCCAGAAATCGAAGCGATCGCGATGCCGGGTGATCAGGCCCTGGGCATCGAACTCGAACTCGCCGTCGATGATGTTGTGCACCAGGCGGCCGGTGGCGCTGAAGCGGTAATGCGCTTCCCAGTGTGAACTCTTGTCGGTGACGCTGTAGTCCAGCTTCCAGACGTCGCGGCCCTTGGCCTGCGTGACCTCGCAAAGCATGGTCCACATCGCGCCGATCTCGTCGCGGCCGTGCAAGCTGAAGGCCTCGTCGTCGAATTGCGCGTCCGGCGCGTACGCGGCCTGCATGGCCGGGCCATCCAGACGCTGGAAGGCCGCGTAAAGGGTTTCCAGCGTCTGCTTGCTCATCATTTGCCCCAGCTGTCCTTGAGGGTGGCGGTGCGGTTGAACACCGGTCGATCGGCGCGGTGATCGACGCGGTCGGCGACGAAATAGCCGTGGCGCTCGAACTGCCAGTGACTGGCCGCCTCGGCCGTGGCCAGCGACGGTTCGACATAACCCTGGGTGACGCGCAGCGAGGCCGGGTTCAGCGCAGCCAGGAAGTCCTTGCCGCCGGCGTCCGGCTGCGGGTCGCTGAACAGGCGGTCGAACAAGCGGATCTCGGCCGCCACCGCATCGTGCGCGGCGACCCAGGTGATCACGCCCTTGACCTTGATCGCGTCGGCGCCCGGCGTACCGCTCTTGGTGTCGGGGACCACCGTGGCCTGCACCGCGATCACCTCGCCGGCGGCGTTCTTCGTGCAACCGCTGCACTCGATCACATGGCCGGCCTTCAGGCGCACCTTGTTGCCGGGGAACAGGCGGTGGTAGCCCTTGGGCGGCACTTCGGCGAAATCGTCCTTCTCGATCCACAGCACCGGTCCGAAGCTGAACTGGCGTTCGCCGAGCTCGGGCCGCTGCGGGTGGGCCGGGGCGCTGCAGGGGTCGAAAGCGGTCTCTTTGCCGAACACCTCGGCGTAATTCGTGATCTCCAGGCGCAGCGGTTCGAGCACCGCCATCGCCCGCGGCGCCCGGCCCTCAAGATCGGCGCGCAGACAGCCCTCGAGCACCGAGTAGTCGATCCAGGCATTGGTCTTGGTCGTGCCGGTGCCCTCGACCATCGCGCGGATGCTCTCCGGCGTGTAGCCGCGGCGGCGCATGCCGATCAGGGTCGGCATGCGCGGGTCGTCCCAGCCGGCCACATGGCCTTCCTCGACCAGCTGGCGCAGCTTGCGCTTGCTGGTCACCACATAGCTGAGATTGAGCCGGCCGAACTCGAACTGCCGCGGCAGCGGCCGGGCCAGCAGACCCAGGCGCGCGAGGTGGTCCAACAACCAGTCGTAGAACGGTCGCTGGTCCTCGAACTCCAGCGTGCAGATCGAGTGCGTGATGCGTTCCAGCGCGTCCTCGATCGGGTGCGCGAAGGTGTACATCGGGTAGATGCACCAGCGATTGCCGGTCGCGTGGTGCTCCGCATGCTTGATGCGGTACAGCGCCGGGTCGCGCAGATTGATGTTCGGCGACGCCATGTCGATCTTCGCGCGCAGCACCATCGCGCCGTCCGGGTGCTGGCCGGCCTTCATCTCGCGCAGGCGGGCGAGGTTCTCGGCGGGTGAGCGGTCGCGGAACGGGCTGTTCGTGCCCGGCGTCGTGAAGTCGCCGCGGTTGGCGCGCATCTCGTCGGCGCTCTGCTCATCGACATAGGCCAGGCCGGCCTCGACCAGGGCCTCCGCGGCCCGGTACATGAAGTCGAAGTAGCTGCTCGCCTCGTAGAGATTGACCTGCTCGCCAAACTCCCAGCGCCAGCCCAGCCACTGCACCATCTCCTTGATCGCCTCGACGTACTCCAGCTCCTCCTTCTCGGGGTTGGTGTCGTCGAAGCGCAGATGGCAGGCGCCGCCGTAGTCGCGGGCCAGGCCGAAGTTCAGGCAGATCGATTTCGCGTGGCCGATGTGCAGATAGCCGTTCGGCTCGGGCGGGAAGCGCGTGCGGATCTTCGCCGCGTCCAGCGGCGCGGCGGCATGCAGCGCGGCGTCGCCCGGCTGTCCGGCAAAACGGCGCTCGCCCATGCCCTGTTCCAGGTCGCGCTCGATCTGGGTGCGCAGGAAGTTCGGGGCGGGCGTGGCGTTCATCGCAGGCAAACAGCGGGGCTTCAGGGGCGACGATTCTCTCAGAGCGCCTTGAAGCGCGCCGCGTGCACGCGGCTGACGGTCAGCTTCTCGGGCCGCTCGCGCAGGCTGAGCTGCACCGTGCCGTTCTCCTGGCGCAGCGCGCGGGCCACGGCGTCGATGTTGACCACGGTGCTGCGATGCACCTGCCAGAAGCGCTCCGGGTCCAGCTGGGGCAGCAGCTCGCGCAAGCTGACGCGCACCCAGTACTCCTGCTGCGCGGTGACGGCGCGCACGTATTTGTCGGCCGCCTCCAGGTAGAGCAGCTGCTCGACGGGCACCAGCTCGATGGCGTCGCCGACCGCGGCCTGCAGATGGCGCAGCCGCGGCTGCGGGGCCAGCAGACCGCCCTGGGCGAGCAGTCGTTGCAGCCCGGCCAGCGGATCCTCGGGCTGCTGCTGCGTCAAGCGCTGCTGCAGGCGCTCGACGGTCTGCGCGAGGCGCTGCGGCTGCACCGGCTTGAGCAGGTAGTCGACGGCGCTGGCCTCGAAGGCCTGCAGCGCGTACTCGTCATAGGCGGTGACGAAGACGATCAGCGGCGGCGCGCCGGCGTCCTCGGGCCAGTCCTCGGCCAGCGCGGTGGCGACTTCGAGGCCTGTCATGCCGGGCATGCGGATGTCGAGAAACAGCAGCGCCGGGTGCTGCTCGAGCGCCAGGCGCAGCGCCGCCTCGCCATGCGGCGCGATGCCGATCAGCTCCAGCTGCGGCCAGGCCTGCTGCAGCTCGGCGGCCAGGTGCTCGGCGAGCAGGGGTTCGTCCTCGGCGATCAGCGCGCGGATCGGGGTGGTGTTGCTCATGTCGACATTTCCAAGGGCAGCCAGACCCTGGCCTGGGTGCCGCGCGGCTGGCCGGGCAGCAGCTCGAAGCCGGCCGCTGCGCCAAACTGGGTGCTCAGGCGTTCACGGACTTGCTGGGTTCCGAATCCGGTGCCGGACTGGCTGGGGTTGGCCGCCAGGCCGGCGCCATCGTCGTCGACCTGCAGGCAGAGACGATCGCCGTCGCGGCGCGCGCTGACGCGCAAGCGACCGCCGTCCACATGCGGCTCCAGCCCATGCTGGATGGCGTTCTCGACCAGGGGCTGCAGCAGCAGCGGCGGCACCTGGGCGTTGGCGAGTTCAGGCGGCAGATCGAGCTCGACGCGCAATCTGGCGCCCATGCGCCGCTGCATCAGCTTCAGGTAGTCGGCGACCCGCTCGAACTCCAGGCTCAGCGGTTGCAGCTGGCGGCGGCTGCCCTGCAGGGTGGCGCGCAGGTAGGCGATCAGCTCGTCCAGCATGGCCTGCGCTTCAAGCGGGCGCAGCCCGATCAGCACGCGCAGATGCGCCAGGGTGTTGAACAGCATGTGCGGCTCGAGCTGCGACTGCAGCGCGCGCAGCTGGGCCTCGGCGGCCTGACGCTGCACGGCGGCGCGCTCCAGCTCCAGATCGTGCACGCGCTCGCGGTTGTAGAAGTAAAGCGTGGCGACCAGCGAGACGATCAGCGTGAAGCCGCCACCGATCATCAGCTGGCGCGGCGTGGCGTCGATCAGCAGATAGACCTTGTGGCCGAACAGCGAGGCGACCAGCAGATTGCCGATCTCGTGCCCGATGAAGGCGCCGAGCAGGATGCAGCCCAGCATCCAGGGCCAGCCCGGCCAGCCGCTGCGCAGCGCGTGGTTGTCGGGGTCGCGGCGCAGCAGCCAGCGGCTGGCCAGCGTCTGCAGCAGGCCGATCGAGTAGCCGATGCTCAGGCTGATGCCGACCGAGTAGGCCATGCCGATCCAGAAACCACGGCCGCGGATCAGGAAGAGCAGCAGACCGACGAGCAGGCCGATGCTCAGCATCGAGCCCAGTTCGAAGTACCAGGGGCGGCGGGCGGTGGGGCCGTAACGGGGTCGGAACATGGGCGTCAGCATCAGGGGAGACGACCGGCTGCCGCCAGCGCGGTGCGACGAAAGGCCGCCGGCGGGCGCCAGCGGTGGCTCAGCGGCGGCGCTTGCCGCCGCCACCGAGCAGGCTGCCGAGCACGCCGCGCACGATCTCGCGTCCGACGGAGGAGCCGATGGTGCGGATCGCTGACTTCGCCGCCGTCTCGGCCAGGCCCTCGCGGCGACCGCCGCGCGGGCCGGTGGAGCCGAACAGCACGTCCTTCAGTCCGCCGAGCATGCCGCCGCCCTCGTCGGCCGGCGCTGGTTGTTGCTGCTTGAACACCGCGCCGCCCTCCTGAGCCATGCTGCCGGCGCCGTTGTTCGCCGGCTGCGCTGCCTGCACCTGGCCTTTCAGCATCTCGTAGGCCGACTGGCGGTCGAGTTGCTTCTCGTAGACGCCGGCGACCAGCGAGCCCTGGATCAGCGCCGCCCGCTCGGCCTCGTTGATCGGCCCGATGCGCGAGCCCGGCGGCACGACGAAGACGCGCTCGGTCTCGCTGGGCCTGCCCTTGGCGTCGAGCAGGCTGACCAGGGCCTCGCCCACACCGAGCTCGGTGATGGCGGCCTGGATGTCCAGGCCGGCCTTGGGGCGCATGGTCTCGGCGGCCGACTTGACCGCCTTCTGGTCGCGCGGCGTGAAGGCGCGCAGCGCATGCTGCACGCGGTTGCCGAGCTGGCCGAGCACGGTGTCGGGGATGTCCAGCGGGTTCTGCGTGACGAAGTAGGCGCCCACGCCCTTGGAGCGCACCAAGCGCACGACCAGTTCGATGCGCTCGATCAAGGCCGTCGGCGCGTCCTTGAAGAGCAGGTGGGCCTCGTCGAAGAAGAACACCAGCTTGGGCTTGTCCAGGTCGCCGACTTCCGGGAGCGTCTCGAACAGCTCGGACAGCATCCACAGCAGGAAGGTCGCGTACAGCCGCGGTGCGGCCATCAGCTGATCGGCGGCGAGGATGTTGATCACCCCCAGCCCGCCCTCGGTCTGCATGAAGTCGGCGATGTTCAGCATCGGCTCGCCGAAGAAGGCATCGCCGCCCTGCGCCTCGATCTGCAGCAGGCCGCGCTGGATCGCGCCGACCGAGGCGGCGCTGACATTGCCGTACTCGGTGGTGAACTGGCTCGCGTTGTCGCCGACATGCTGCAGCATCGCGCGCAGGTCTTTGAGGTCCAGCAGCAGCAGGCCGTTGTCGTCGGCGATCTTGAAGACCATCTGCAACACGCCGGCCTGGGTCTCATTGAGCGCCAGCATGCGCGCGAGCAGCAGCGGGCCCATGTCGGAGACCGTGGCGCGCACCGGGTGGCCGCTCTTGCCGAACACGTCCCAGAGCGTGGTCGGGCAACGCATCGGCGTTGGCGCCGCGATGCCGCGCTCCTTGAGCACATTGAGCAACTTCTCGCTCGGTGTGCCGACCTGGCTGATGCCGGTCAGATCGCCCTTCACATCGGCCATGAAGACCGGCACGCCGATGGCGCTGAACGACTCGGCCAGCTTTTGCAGCGTGATCGTCTTGCCGGTGCCAGTGGCGCCGGTGATCAGGCCATGGCGGTTGGCGAGCGCGGGCAGCAGTTCGCAGACCGTGTTGGCGTTCTGGGCAAGCAGCAGGGGATCGGCCATGGTGGATCTTGGGGATGGGAAGGGTTTGCGCCAGTCTATGGGCAATGCAGGCCGGCCAAACTGCTGGCCATGGCCAGTCAGGACAGTCCCCAGGATCTGAAGGACCTGATCGCGCAGCGCCGGCGCGCGCTGTATGGCAAGTCGCCGCCGCCCCATGGCAGCGGCTGGTGGGGGCTGGCGCTGTCCGGCGGCGGCATCCGCAGCGCGACTTTCTGCTGGGGCCTGGTGCAGGCGCTGGCGCGGCAGGGCGAGTTGCTGCGCTTCGACCTGATCTCCACGGTGTCCGGCGGCGGCTACCTGGGTTCGGCGCTGGGGCGCTTGTTCGACCGCGCCGAGAGCCCGCAGCAGGTGCGCGACATCGAGGCCCAGCTCGGCGCCCATGAGGAGCGCTGGTTCGGCCATTGGCTGCGCGACGGCGCGCGCTTCCTGCAGCGCGGCGGCAAGCTGGAGCTGGCCGAGCTGTCGGGGACCTTTCTACGCAATCTGATGGCCATCCATCTGGAGATCGCGCAGCTGGCGATCGCGCTGGGCCTGATGCTGATGGTGGGCAATCTGCTGCTCTGGTGGGCCTGGCCGGGCAGCCCGCTGTCGGTCGCCTGGCTGCTCGCCGCGCTGCCGGCGCTGCTCACGCTCTGGCTGGCGATTGCCTACTGGAACAGCATGCCCCCGCCCGGCAGCGAGCAGCGCCGCAGCCGCTGGCGCTGGGGCCTGCTGGGCCTCGCCGTGCTGATCGCGATGGCCACTTACCAGCGCTGGATGACGGACACCGGCCTGGCCGCCGAGGGCGCGCAGCTGCGCGGCCATGCGGCCACCGTGCTGCTGGCGATGGCGTTGGCGGTGGGCAGCGCGCGCCTGGGGCTGCGCCTGCGCCTGCGCCGCCAGGCGGCGCAGCTGGCGCGCCAGGGCGATGGCGCGCTCAGCGCCCAGGGCCTGCGCCGCCAGCTGCGCGGCGACATCGGCACCCTGATGGCGCGGGCCATCGAGGCGAGCGCCGTCTTGCTGCTGCTCGGTCTGCTCGACTGGGTGGCCTGGCAGCTGGCCTTCGGCGCGCCGATCGGCCTGGGCTGGTTGGGTGGGGTGGCGGCCCTGCTCGGCGTGTCGCGGGCGATCTGGCCGCGCCTGGTGGCCTTGCTGCCCGGGGTTCCGAAGCTGCTGCGTGGCGCCACCTTGCAGCTGGTCAACGCCGTGGGCCTGTTGCTGCTCGCCGCCCTGATCGCGCTGTGGATGGCGCTGGCCTACCGGCTGGCGATCGGCTTGACGCCGGACGGCACGCAGATCGCCACCGTGCCCAGCCTGTGGTTTGCGGCGCTGGGCCTGTTGATGCTCGCCGCGCTGCAAGGCCTGGCCCAGGGCCAGCTGCAGATGCTCAATCACTCGTCGCTGCACGCCTTCTACCGCTCGCGGCTGACGCGCAGCTTCCTGGGCGCCGCCAACCCGGCGCGCTTTGCCCAGGCCGGCGACGACGGCCCACTGGCCATGCTGGCGCCGGTGCGCAGCCGCGGCACCGCGACCCGCTTCATCGAGGCCGACGCGCGCGACGACGTCGGCCTGGTCGACTACGCGCCGCACCGCCATGGCGGGCCGGTGCATCTGATCAATGTGTGCGTCAACGAGACGCAGAACCTGCGCGGCGGTCTGTCCAATGTCGACCGCTGCGGCCAGTTGCTGACCCTCGGGCCGCTGGGTCTGGCGCGCATGGGCCTGGCCGGCTGGCGGCCGCTGCCGCGCGGTCATGACCACACCCTGGGCACCTGGATGGCGGTCAGCGGCGCCGCGCTGGCGCCCGGCCTGGGCAGCCAGACCAAGCCCGGCATCGCCGCGCTGCTGACCCTGATGGGCGCGCGCCTGGGGCTGTGGTGGCAGGGCGCGGGGCGCTGGGGTGGCGGGTTGGCGCGGCGGCTGACGCGGCGCGAGCTCTTGCTGCGCGAGCTGCTCGGTCGTTTCGATCGTCGCCAGCCGGCCTGGTTCCTCAGCGACGGCGGGCATTTCGAGAACACCGGCGCCTACGCCTTGCTGGCCCAGGAGGCGGCGCTGATCGTCGTCGCCGACTGCGGCGCCGACCCCGGCTACCAGTTCAACGACCTGGAGAACCTGGTGCGCCTGGCGCGCATCGATCTGCAGGCCGAGATCCAGTTTCTCAAGCCGCGCCCGGGGGCTAGGCCGCCGCCCCATGTGGGCGCGCTCGACGACCTGGCCGGCAACGAGAGCGAGGCCTGCATCGCGGTGGCCCAGGTGCGCTACCTGCGCTCCGGCCGCGAAGGCCTGCTGATCCTCGTCAAGCCGAATCTGTTCCAGGGCCTGCCCATCGATCTGGTGAACTTCCGCCGCAAGAACGAGGACTTTCCCCAGCAGGCCAGCACCGACCAGAATTTTTCCGAGTCGCAATGGGAGAGCTATCACAAGCTCGGCGAGATCTTCGGCGCGATGCTGCTGCAGACCGGCCTGCTCGACCCGGCGCGGCCCTGGGCGCCGGCCATGGTGCCCGACGATGGCCGCCATGTGCACGACGGCGTCGAGGACCCGGCGAAGCTGGGCACGCCGCGGCCGCGGCTGGGGCCGGCGCTGGCCAAGCCCGGCGTCGCCGCCGGTGTCGGCGCCGGCGCCTTGCTGACCGCCGGCGTGTCGCTATGGACGGTGCTGGAGCTGGTGCAGCCGCCGGCGCCCAGCGAGAAGCCGGCGCCCTTGCTCAATGCCTTGGCGCCCGCCTATGGCCGCGTGGCCAGCGGCAACGAGCGCAGCGAGGCCAGGGCCGGCGAGCTGGCCAGCGCCTTGCTGCTGCAGGCCGATCTGCATTGCCGGCCCAGGCCCGACGCCGCGGCGCTGCAGTTCCAGCGCAGCGTGATCGGCCAATGCCTGCTGCGCGACACCCTGGACAGCTGCGCGCTGGTCCAGGCCAAGGTGCCGGTCTGCCGTGCGCTCTTGCGCCAGCAGGCTCAGCTGCGCGCCTGCCTGACCGAGCCCGGCCAGCCGCCGCGCCGGCCGATCTGGGGCAATGCGCGCTGGATCCACGAGCCGCTGAGCTGCCCCGCTTGAGCGCCTTCGTAGAATCCGGCCCCCTCGATAGAACAGAGCAGCAGCATGGCAGGGCATTCGAAATGGGCCAACATCCAGCACCGCAAGGGGCGCCAGGATGAGAAGCGCGGCAAGATCTGGACGCGCCTGACCCGGGAAATCATCGTCGCGGCACGCAGCGGTGGCGGCGATGTGGCGATGAACCCGCGCCTGCGCCTGGCCATTGCCAATGCCAAGGCGGCCAATATGCCGGCCGACAACATCAAGCGCAATGTTGACAAGGCGACCGGCAATCTCGAGGGCGTGAGCTACGAAGAGATCCGCTACGAGGGCTATGGCATTGGTGGCGCGGCGATCATCGTCGACACCATGACCGACAACCGCGTGCGCACGGTCGCCGAGGTCCGCCATGCGTTCAGCAAATACGGCGGCAATCTGGGCACCGAGGGCTCGGTCGCCTTCCAGTTCAAGCATTGCGGCCAGCTGGTGTTCGCGCCGGGCACCAGCGAGGACCTGCTGATGGAGATCGCGTTGGAGGCTGGGGCCGAGGACGTGATCACCGGCGACGATGGCTCGATCGAGGTGCTGACCGCGCCGGCCGACTTCGAGGCGGTGCAGCAGGCGCTGGAAGCCAAGGGTCTGAAGGCGGAGATCGCCGAGGTGACGATGCGCGCCGAGAACACTGTCTCCTTAAGCGGCGACGACGCGGCGCGCATGCAGAAGCTGCTCGATGTGATCGAGGACTTGGACGACGTGCAGAACGTGTTCCACAACGCCGAGCTGGAGCTCTCTTGAAAGTTCTCGTTGTCGGCAACGGCGGCCGCGAGCACGCGATCGCTTGGAAGCTCGCGCAGTGCGAGCGCGTCAGCCAAGTCTTTGTGGCGCCGGGCAATGGCGGCACGCTGCGCGACGCGCGCCTGAAGAATCTCGCGATTACGAACATCCACGAGCTGGCCGACTGGGCGACCGAGAACAAGGTCGCGCTGACCGTGGTCGGCCCCGAGGCGCCGCTGGCCGCCGGCATCGTCGATGTGTTCCGCGGCCGCGGTCTGCGCATCTTCGGCCCCACGCAGGCCGCCGCGCAGCTGGAGAGCAGCAAGGCCTTCGCGAAGGACTTCATGAAGCGGCATGGCATTCCGACTGCCGCCTACGAGGTGTTCAGCGACATCGCCGCCGCCCATGCCTATGTGGACCAGCAGGGCGCGCCCATCGTCATCAAGGCCGATGGCCTGGCCGCCGGCAAGGGCGTGGTAGTGGCGATGACGCTGGCCGAGGCGCATGACGCGATCGACATGATCCTGCGCGACAACACGCTCGGCGTCAGTCACAACCAGGACGGCGCGCGCGTCGTCATCGAGCAATTCCTGCAGGGCGAAGAGGCCAGCTTCATCGTCGTCAGCGACGGCGTCCATGTGCAGGCCCTGGCGACCAGCCAGGACCACAAACGATTGCTCGACGGCGACGAGGGCCCGAACACCGGCGGCATGGGCGCCTACTCGCCGGCGCCTGTGGTCACGCCGAATGTGCACGCCAAGGTCATGCACGAAATCATCGGTCCGACCATCGCCGGCATGGCCAAGGACGGCATCCCCTTTACCGGCTTCCTCTATGCCGGGCTGATGATCGATGCCGAAGGCCGGCCCTACACGATCGAGTTCAACGCCCGTCTCGGCGACCCCGAGACCCAACCCATCCTGATGCGCCTGAAGAGCGATCTGTTCGAGCTCTTCATGGCGGCCACCGAGGCCGGCAAGCTGAAGGATCACGAGCTGCAATGGGACCGCCGTGCCGCCCTGGGCGTGGTGCTGGCCGTGCATGGCTACCCGCTCGCGCCGCGCAAGGGCGATGTGATCAGCGGCCTGCCCGAGGATCAGGCCGATGCGATGGTCTTCCACGCCGGCACCGCCGCCAATGAGCAGGGCCAGCTGGTGACCAGCGGCGGCCGCGTGATGTGCGCGACGGCGCTGGGCGAATCGGTGCGCGTCGCCCAGCAACGCGCCTACGAGCTGCTGGAGCCCATCCACTTCGACGGCCTGCAGCTGCGCAAGGACATCGGCCACCGTGCCGTCAAGCGCTGAGACCGGTATGAGCGGCAGCCTGCCGCGTCTACCCGCGCGGCCGGAGATCTCGCCGCGGGGCAGCGCGCTGGCCCGCGCGCTGCTGCGCCTGGCCGGCTGGCGCCTGGACTTCGAAGGTTTCCCGGCCCGTCAGGGCGTGGTGCTGGTCTACCCGCACACCTCGAACTGGGACTTCGTGCTCGGGGTGCTCGTCAAATGGGCGACCGGTCTGCAGCCGCGCTGGTGGGGCAAGGACAGCCTGTTCCGCATCCCGCTCTTGAACCGTTGGATGCGCTGGATCGGCGGCATCCCGGTCGACCGCCACAGCCGCCATGGCATCGTCGCCAGCACCGCCGCGCAGCTGCGCGAGGCGGTGGCGCGCGGCGAGGACTTCTGGCTGGCCGCCGCGCCCGAGGGCACGCGCAGCCTGGCCACCGGCTGGCGCAGCGGTGCCTACCAGGTCGCGGTGCAGGCGCAGGCACCGATCGCCCTGGTGGCCTTCGATTTCGGCACGCACACCGTGCGCGTGCGCGACTTCGTGCTGCCCAGCGGCGAGGTGGCGCGCGACTTCGCCTGCTTCGCCGCGGTGTTCCGTGACGTGCGCGGTTACCGTCCGGAACTCGCCAGTCCTATCCAACTCAAGTCATGAGTCTTCAGACCGATCTCGTCCGCCGCTACCTGCTGGAGCTGCAGCAACGCATCGTCAGCGGCCTGGAGCGGCTCGATGGTCAGACCTTCGCGACCGACCCCTGGCAACGCGAGCCCGGCGGCCGGCTCGAAGGCGATGGCCTTTCGCGCATGCTCGAAGGCGGCGCGGTGTTCGAGCGCGCCGCGGTGCTGTTCAGCCATGTGAAGGGCAGGGTGCTGCCGCCGTCGGCGACTGCGGCCCGCCCGCATCTGGCGGGCGCGCCCTTCGAGGCGCTCGGCGTGTCCCTGGTCATCCACCCGCACAACCCCTTTGTGCCCACCGTGCACCTGAACGTGCGCATGCTCAGCGCCCAGCCTGAAGGAGCGGCGCCGGTCAGCTGGTGGGGCGGCGGCATGGACCTCACGCCCTATTACGGCTACGAGCGCGATGCCCAGCATTTCCACCAGGTCTGCGCCGCGGCCGTCGGGGCCGAGCGTTACCCGGCGTTCAAGAGCGCCTGCGACGACTACTTCTTCCTCAAGCACCGCAACGAGCCGCGCGGCATCGGCGGCGTGTTCTGGGACGACTACGAGGAAGGCGGCTTCGACGGTGGCTTTGCGCTGATGCAGTCGCTCGGCGATCGCTTCCTCGACGCCTACGCGCCCATCGTCGAGCGCCGCCAGGGCTATGCCTATGGCGAGCGCGAACGCGACTTCCAGGCCTACCGCCGCGGTCGGTACGTCGAGTTCAACCTGGTCTGGGACCGCGGCACCTTGTTCGGTCTGCAAAGCGGTGGGCGCACCGAGTCCATCCTGCTGTCCATGCCGCCGGAAGTGAAGTGGCGCTACCAGTGGGCGCCCGAGCCGGGCACGCCGGAAGCGAAGCTCTACAGCGACTTCCTGCGCCCGCGCGACTGGCTCAACGAGGCGCCGACCCATTTGTGGCTTTGATCCGCAAGGCCTTGTTCGGCGGCAGCTTCAACCCGCCGCACCGCGCCCACCGCGCGCTGGCCGAGGCGGCGCTGGATCAGCTGCAACTCGATGAACTGATCGCCATGCCGGCCGGTCAGCCCTGGCAAAAGGCGGTCGGCGACTTGGCCCCCGCCGAGCACCGCGAGGCCATGCTGCGCCTGCAGCTGGCCGGCCTGTCGCGCTGCACGGTGTCCGGCTGGGAGATCGCGCAGGGCGGCCCCAGCTACTCGGTCGACACCCTGGCCGCGCTGCAGCGGCCTGGCGAGCACTGGTTCCTGGTCATCGGCCAGGATCAGTACGCCCGTCTGTCGAGCTGGCATCGGGTCGCCGAACTGCTGCAGCGCTGCACGCTGGCCGTCGCGGCGCGCGCCGGCGAGGCGGTGGCCGCCGATCCGGCGCTGCCGCCGCATGCCTGCCAGCGCCTGGATTTGCCTGCCGACACGGTCAGCGCCAGTCAAGTGCGCGAGCAGATCGCGCGTGGCATCGAGATCACGCCCCTGGTCGGCGCGCAAGTCGCCGGCTACATTGCCGACCATCACCTCTATCGGGTCTGATCGACCCAAGAAACACCCGCATGGACATCCGCAAGCTGCAACGCGCCATCGTCGACGGTCTGGAAGACGTCAAGGCCCTGAACATCCAGGTCTTCAACACCGAGCACCTGAGCCCCCTGTTCGAGCGCGTCATCGTGGCCAGCGGCAACAGCAACCGCCAGACCCGGGCGCTCGCCTCCAGCGTGCGCGAGGCGGTCAAGAAGTCCGGCCACGAGGTGCTGCGCATGGAGGGCGAGGACAACGGCGAATGGATCATCGTGGACTGCGGCGCTGCCGTGGTGCACGTGATGCAGCCGGCGATCCGCGATTACTACCACCTCGAAGAGATCTGGGGCGAGAAGCCGGTCAAGCTGGCGGCGCGTGCCGCCAAGGGCCTGGTCAAGGCCAGCGAGGACGCGAGCGCCCCGGCCAAGAAGGCGAGCAAGGCCGGCGGTTCGCGCCGGGGCGGCAGCGCCGCCGAGGCGCTGAAGAACGAGCCGGTGGCACCGCGTCCGACCAAGGCCGAGCGCCGCGCCGCCGCCGAGGTGGCGATCGCGCCGCGTCGCGCGCCGGCCAAGCGGGTCAGCAGCGCCAGCCCGGCCAAGGCCGCCAAGGCAGCGGCCGCTGAGACCGCGCCGGCCAAGAAGGCCGCGCCGAAGAAGGCCCCCGCCAGGAAGAGCGCTGCGGCGCCGGTGGTGAAGAAGATCGTCATCGAGACCAAGAAGGCGGCGCCGAAGAAGTCGCCGGCCGCCAAGTCGGCTGCACCGGCCAAGAAGGCGGCTGTGGCCAGGAAGGCCGCACCTGCCAAGAAGGCGGCGCCGGTCAAGCGCGCCGCGCCGGCCGCCAAGAAGGCGTCGCCCAAGAAAGCCTGATGCAGCTGCTGCTGCTGGCCGTCGGCCAGCGCCTGCCGGCCTGGGCCGAGGAGGCGACGGCCGATTTCGTCAAGCGCTTCCCGCCCGATCTGCCGCTGCTCTTGAAGACCGTCAAGGCCGAGGCGCGCACCACCGGCAAGACCGCCGCGCAGATGATGGCCGCCGAGGCCCAGCGCCTGCGCGACGCGACGCCGCGCGGCGCGCGCCGCGTGGTGCTCGACGAGCGCGGTGAGCGCCAGACCTCGATGCAGCTGGCCGAGCGATTGCAGCGCTGGCAGCTCGACGGCCGCGATGTCGTGCTCTACATGGGCGGTCCCGACGGCCTGGATGCGACGCTCAAGAACGAGGCCGACGAAAAGCTACGCCTTTCCGACCTGACGCTGCCGCATGCGATGGCCAGGCTGCTGCTGGTTGAGGGCCTGTACCGGGCCTGGTCGATCCAGGCGGGTCACCCCTATCACCGCGAGTAGCGTTACTGAACCCGATCGGCCAGTGCCAGCCAGACCGGCGACAGCGTCCCCGGTAGCGGCGGCAGGCTACCGAGCTCGACCCGGCTCTCCTCGGGCGCATGGAAGTCCGAGCCGCGCGACGCCAGCAGATCGAACTCCTGCGCGATCTCCGCGTAGCGCACCGCCTCGGCCGACGAATGGCTGCCGGTGATCACCTCGACGCCGCGGCCGCCATGCTGCTTGAACTCAGAGAACAGCGCGTACTCCTCGGTCGGGGTGAACCTGTAGCGCGCCGGGTGGGCGATCACCGCGATGCCGCCCGCGCCATGGATCCAGCGCAGCGCGTCGCCCAGCTGCGCCCAGCGGTGCGGCACATAGCCCGGCTTGCCCTCGGTCAGGTATTTGCGGAACACCTCGGCGATGTCGCGGCAATGCCCGGCCTCGACCAGCCAGCGCGCGAAATGCGTGCGCGAGATCAGCTCCGGGTTGCCGACGAAACGCAGCGCGCCCTCGTAGGCGCCGTGGATGCCGACCTGGGCCAGGCCGGCGGCCATCTCCTGGGCGCGCGGGCCGCGGCCGCCGCGCGTCGCGCGCAGGCCCTGGACCAGCTCAGCGTCGGTCTCGTCAAAGCCCAGGCCGACGATGTGCACCACCTGGCCGGCGAAGCTGACCGAGATTTCCACGCCGCTGAGAAAGCCCATGCCGAGCCGCTGCGCCGCGGCACGCGCCTCGGCGATGCCGCCGATCTCGTCATGGTCGGTCAGCGCCCAGAGCTCCACGCCGCCGGCCTTGGCGCGCTCGGCGAGCAGCGCCGGTGCCAAGCCGCCGTCGCTGACGGTGGAATGGCAATGCAGATCGGCGTTGGTCAGGTGGTGGAGCGTCACGGCTTGGGCGCCTCGCTGGTGCTGGATTCGTTGGCGGCAAAGCGGAAGCAGTCGACGAAGGTGAAGTAGAGCCCGCAGTAAAAGACCGTGCTGCACAGCAGCACCATCGGGAAGACCAGCGCCGTGGCCATGCCGGGCGCGCCCAGCAGGGCGAAGAACAGCGACAGGCCGAGTGCGCCTGCCGTCATCAGACCCACCCAGGCGAGGCCGTTGGTGACGAAGGCGGCGCGATTGGTCCATACCCCCATGCAGCTGGAGAACAGCGACTTCAGCGCGCCATGACCGCCCCAGTGCACCAGCGCGGGCGCGTGCCAGAAGGGGACCGAGATCAAGGCCGCACCACCCAGGCGCAGCAGCAGGCCCCAGAGGAAGTTGGGGTCGGCCAGCGCGGTGCTCATGGCCGCCTCGGCGGCCTTGGCGCCGTCGTCGTCACGGCCGGCCTCGGCCAGCGCCTGCTGCAGGCGTTCCAGCGCCCCGCCGTCGACCGCGTGGGCGAGCAGCATCAGGGCGGCGGTGCAGATCACGTAGAGCAGGCCGAGTTGCAGCTGCGCATGCAGGCGCTGTCGTGTCAGCTTGAAGGGCTGCGCCCAGACCGCAAAGCCCACCGGCCGCTGCTGCAGCACCTGGTGGGTGGCGATCATGTGCACCAGCGACAGCAGGGGCAGGCTGGCCAGCATCAGGATGGCGCCGAACAGCCCCAGCAGGCTCATCAGCAGCCAGCCGAGCAAATAGGTGGCGAGCAGGCCGGCCAGCGGCAGCGGCGCGCGGCGGAAGACCTGCCAGCCCTGTCGCATCCATTGCAGGCCATGGTTGGCAGGAATCTTGTGAAGCAGCAGTCGCATGTCGCTCACGCTTGCAAAGCGTGCCATGCCGACTCGCGACGCAGGCGCAGCACGCGCTCGAAATGCGTGGGGTCGTGGGGTTTGAGCAGGCTGGCCTCGCGCGGCAGATGCCAGTCGTACAGGCGGCTGATCCAAAAACGCAGCGCGGCCGCGCGCAGCAAGGCGGGCAGCAGGCGGTGCTCGGCGCCGCTCAGCGGCCGCTCGCGCTCGTAGGCGGCAACCAGGGCGGCCGCGCGCTCCTCGATCAGGCGGCCCGACTCCAGGTCGACGCACCAGTCGTTCAGGCAGACGGCGAGGTCGAACAGGAAGCTGTCAACGCCGGCGAAGTAGAAGTCGAACACGCCGCTGAGCTGCTCGCGCCCGGGCAGGCCCTCGAACATCGCGTTGTCGCGGAACAGGTCGGCATGGATGGCGCCGCGCGGCAGCTCGAGCACGCGCGCGGCGATTTGCTGCTGGAAGGCCAACTCGTCCTGCAACAGCGCGGCGCGCTCGGCGTCCAGATGGGGCAGCACCGCCTGGCTGGCGCTCAGCCACCAGGCGAGGCCGCGCAGATTCGGTTGCTGCAGCGGGAAGTCGGCCACCCCCAGGTGCAGGCGGGCCAGCGTGCGCCCGAGCTGCTCGCAATGGAAGATGTCGGGCGCCAGCTGGTGACCGCCGCGCAAGCGGCTGACCAGGGCGGCCGGCTTGCCCTGCAGCGTGAACAGGGTCTGGCCGTCGCGGTCGGCCTGCGGGGCCGGCACCGGCAGGCCCTTGGCCGCCAGGTGCTGCATCAGGCCCAGGTAGAAGGGCAGTTGGTCGTGGCGGAGACGCTCGAACACCGTCAGCACATAGCTGCCGGTCTCGGTGTCGACGAAGAAATTGCTGTTCTCGATGCCGGCCTTGATGCCGGTGAGCAGCCGCAGCCGGCCCAGGCCGAGACGGTCGAGCAGCGCCTGCGCCTGCGCCTCGCTGACGGCGGTGAAGACCGCCATGTCAGAACTCCTTCAAGCGCCAGACCGCCTGACCATCCCGTGGCCGGCTGTTGTCGGGGTTGACGGCGAGCAGCCGGGACGGCGATTCGCGATTGCGGTCAGCGCCGACCAGCACCTCGTAGGTCGGTGCGCCGGACTTCGGGTGCACGAAGAGCTTGACCAGCTCGCCGCGCTGGTTGCGGTGCTCCTCGAAGCGGTTCTGGCCGTCCTCGCTCCAGCTGATGCGGGCTGACTTGCCGTCGCAGCCGGCCACGCAGCGGCGCTGGGGCGGCTGTGCCTCGGAGGCTGCCGCCGCCGGCGCCGAGGCGGCGGGGGGGGCAGGTGGCAGCCGCGACAGATCGGGCGGCGCCGGCTGCGCCAGCGCGAGAGAAGACAAGCTGGCAAGCAGCAACAGGGCCGGGGAACGCATGCCGCCAGTTTAAGAGCCCGAGAATGCCGCCATGACCGACGCCCATCCCCAGCTGCTGTTGCTCGTCGACGGCAGCAGCTATTTGTACCGCGCCTTCCACGCGATGCCTGACTTGCGCGGCCCCGAAGGCCAGGCCACCGGCGCCGTGCACGGCATGGTGGCCATGCTCAAGCAGCTGCGCGACCGCTTCCCGTCGGCACATGCGGCCTGCGTGTTCGATGCCTCGGGCCCGACCTTCCGCGACGCCTGGTACCCCGAGTACAAGGCGCAGCGCGCGCCCATGCCCGACGCCCTGCGCGAGCAGATCCCGCTGATCCACGAGGTCGTCAAGCTGCTCGGCTGGCCGGTGTTGACGGTCCCCGGCATCGAGGCCGACGACGCCATCGGCACGCTGGCCAAGCTGGCCGAGGTGAGTGGCCATCAGGTCGTCATCAGCACCGGCGACAAGGACCTGGCCCAGCTGGTGACCGACAAGACGACCTTGATCAACACCATGAGCAACGAGCGCCTGGACGCCACCGGCGTGCTGGCCAAGTTCGGCGTGCCGCCGGAGCGCATCGTCGACTACCTGACCCTGATGGGCGACGCGGTCGACAACGTGCCCGGCGTCGACAAGGTCGGGCCCAAGACCGCGGCGAAGTGGATCGCCGAGCATGGCTCGCTGGACGGCGTGATCGCCGCCGCCGGCTCGATCAAGGGCGTCGCCGGCGAGAACCTGAGGAAGGCGCTGGACTGGCTACCGACCGGTCGCCAGCTGGTCACCGTGAAATGCGACTGCGATCTGTCGGCCTATCTGCAGCCCTGGCCCTCGGTCGAGGGCCTGGCCTTCCAGGCCGTCGACAGCGAGGGTCTGCTGGCCTTCTACACCCGGCACGGCTTCAAGACCTGGAAGCGCGAGCTCGAGGGCAAGGGCGTGGCCGCCGCCACCGCCGCGCCGGCAAGCAGCGAGGAAGCGGCGCCGCCCCCGCCGCCCCCGGCGCAGGACAAACGCTACGAAACCATCACCAGCTGGGAGCGCTTCGACGCCTGGCTGACTCGCCTGCAATCGGCCGAGCTGGTCGCGCTGGACACCGAGACCGATTCGCTGAACAACATGGAGGCGCGCATCGTCGGCCTTTCCTTCAGCGTCGAACCCTGGGAGGCGGCCTACATCCCGCTGCGCCACGCGGGCATGGACGCGCCCGAGCAGCTGCCGCTGGACGAGGTGCTGGACCGGCTCAAGCCCTGGCTGGAGGATGCCGGCAAGCCCAAGCTCGGCCAGCACGTGAAGTACGACGCCCATGTGTTCGCCAACCATGGCATCGCGATCCAGGGCTATCAGCACGACACCATGCTGCAGAGCTATGTGCTGGAGGCGCACAAGAGCCACAGCCTGGAGGCCCTGGCCGATCGCGAGCTCGGTCGCAAGGGCCTGAGCTATGAAGATCTTTGCGGCAAGGGCGCCAAGCAGATCCCCTTCGCCCAGGTCGAGGTGGCGCGGGCCAGCGAGTACAGCTGCGAGGACAGCGAGATGACCCTCGCCGTGCACCAGCGCCTGCTGCCGCGCATCCAGGAAGACGACAAGCTGCGCTTCATCTACGAGCAGATCGAGATGCCGACCTCGGCGCAGCTCATGCGTGTCGAGCGCAACGGCGTGCTGATCGACGCGGCCATGCTGCAGGCGCAAAGCCATGAGCTGGGCCAGCGCCTGGTGGCGCTGGAAGCGGAACTTGCCGAGCTCGCCGGCCAGCCCTTCAACATCGGCAGCCCCAAGCAGATCGGCGAGATCCTGTTCGGCAAGCTCGGCCTGCCGGTGAAGAAGAAGACCGCCACCGGCGCGCCGTCGACCGACGAGGAGGTGCTGACCGAACTGGCCGCCGACTTCCCCTTGCCGGCCAAGATCCTCGAGCACCGCGGCCTGGCCAAGCTGAAGAGCACCTACACCGACAAGCTGCCGCTGATGGTCAACCACCACACCGGCCGCGTGCACACGCATTACGCGCAGGCGGTGGCGGTGACCGGTCGCCTGGCGAGCAACGACCCGAATCTGCAGAACATCCCGGTGCGCACCGCCGAGGGACGGCGCATCCGCGAGGCCTTCGTGGCGCCCGCCGGGCATCAGATTGCCAGCGCCGACTACTCGCAGATCGAGCTGAGGATCATGGCCCATCTGAGCGAGGACGAGGCCATGCTGGCCGCCTTTGCCAGCGGCGCCGACATCCACAAGGCGACCGCCAGCGAGGTCTTCGGCGTGCCGCTGGACCAGGTCGCCGGCGAGCAGCGCCGGGCCGCCAAGGCGATCAATTTCGGCCTGATCTACGGCATGGGCGCCTATGGCCTGGCCAGCCAGCTCGGCATCGACCCGAAGGCGGCCAAGGACTACATCGACAAGTACTTCGCCCGCTTCCAGGGCGTGCGCCGCTACATGGACGAGACGCGTGCCGGGGCCAAGGCCAAGGGCTATGTGGAGACCGTGTTCGGCCGCCGCCTCTGGCTGCCCGAGATCAACAGCGGCAATGGCCCGCGCCGCGCCGGCGCCGAGCGCCAGGCGATCAACGCGCCGATGCAGGGCACGGCCGCCGACCTCATCAAGCTCGCCATGCTCGCCGTGCAGCGCGAGCTCGATGCGCAGGGCCTGGCCACGCGCATCGTCATGCAGGTGCATGACGAGCTGGTCTTCGAGGTGCCGAACGACGAGGTCGCGTGGGTGCGCGACGAAGTGCCGCGGCTGATGGCCGGCGTGGCCGCGCTCAAGGTGCCGCTGCTCGCCGAGGTCGGTTTTGGCGCCTCCTGGGAGGCGGCGCACTGATCAGCGCCGCGTCGCCCGGCGCCGCTCCGGCTGGTGGGTGCCGGCGGACGGCAGACCCAGCTGCGCCAGGCGCATCTGCAGGCGCAGGTCGGCCAGGGCCAGCCAGTCCTGCGCATTGCGCCGCGCCTCGGCGGCGCGCGCCGCACCAAAGACCAGCAGGTGCTGACCGCGGCCGGTCAGTTGCAGGCGGCGGTTGATGCGCACCAGCATGCGCTTGACCTTGTCGGCGTCCACCGGGCCCTGCAGCAGCAAGGCCGACTGGCCGCGCCGCAGCGCGAAGGCCTCATGGGGCAGGCGGGCGAGTTCGCGGTGCAGCAGGGTCTGGGACTCGTCCGCCGCCGCCGGGCTACCGGGGCGGGGCAGGGCGTCGAGCAGCAGCAGCGCGCTGTCTTCGGCCTGGCCCTCCTGCACCGCGTTGTGCACGGCGGCCAGGTTCAGACGCAGGGCGCGGCGGTCGCGCAGGACCTGCTGCACCTCGCTGCGCACCTCCCGCTCCAACTCGTCCAGCCAAATGCCCATGATCACCGCTCCCTGTTTGTCAGCAGAAGTATGGGCGCGGCGCCGCGCATCCCTCCATCCCCAGTCGCCGAGAGCGTGCAATTACACTCACGGCCCCGTGAAAACCAGCGCCCGCACCGCCGCCTTCATCACCCGCCTGCTGGCCGGGCTGATGCTGGCCATGGCCTTGCTGCCGGGGCTGTCGCGGGCCTGGGCCATGACCCAGGGCGGTGACTGGGTGGAGATCTGCTCGGCCCAGGGCTCGCGCTGGGTGCAGGTCAACGACGAAGGCGGTGAGCCCGCCTTCAAGCCGATGGCCGAGCACTGCGCTGCCTGCCAGCTGCAGGCGCAGCCGCTGGCCCCGCCGCCGCAAGCGCTGACCTGGCACGTGCTGCCGACCCTGCAAGCGGCGCCGCCGCTGTTCTACCTGGCACCGCGCCCGCTCGCCATCTGGCTGAGCCGGCAGTCGCGCGGCCCGCCCACGCTCCTGAGCTGATCCGCTGACGCCGCCGGCCCGCGCGCCGGTCCCGTGTTGCCTTGTCCGCCCCGCCTTGCCGGGGCGGCGCTCAGGAGTTCGTTTTGTTGTCCCTTCCGGCCTCCGTGACCGCCTGGTCACGACCCGGAGCACGTGCGCTGCGCAGCCTGGTGCTGTCGCTGAGCCATGCGCCGTCGCTTCCTCTCTTGCCTGCGGACTGGCGCCGAGTGCCGCTTGCTGCTGACCCTGGTGTTCTGGCTGGCCAGCACTGTCGACACCGTCATCCACGTCGAGCTTCCGAAGTCCGATCCGCCTTGTTTCCCGTTCCCGCCATGAAGCGCCTTCCCCTTCTGCCTGCCCTGCTGGTCCTGTCGCTGACCGCTGCGCAGGCATCGAACCCACCCGCAACGCCTGCGTTGGACGCCGTCGTCGTCACTGGCACCACCCGCCCGCAAACCCTGCGAGACGTGCAAGCGGCGGTCCAACTCATCTCCCAGGCCGAACTGCAGCGTTACGGCGGCACCAGCCTGACCGAGACCCTGATGCTGGCGGCCGGCGTCGACGCTCGACCCAACGGTGCCAATTCCACGGTGGCCATCCGCGGCATCATCACCAACGCGGGTTCGCCGGTGCTGCTGCTGGTCGATGGCCTGCGCCGCACCGCCAAGTACGGCGGCACCAACCTCAACCTCATCGCGCTGGAGGACGTCGAGCGCGTCGAGATCGTGCGCGGCCCGATGTCGGCGCTGTACGGGGCCGATGCCACGGGCGGGGTGATCAATGTGATCACCAAGCGCGGTGGCGCCAGCGGCAGCGGCAGCGTGCGGGCCAGCCTGGGCAGCAGCCCTGGCAGCCAGCGGCAGACTGCCACCCTGGGCGCGACGCTGAATGTCGACGCCCTGGGTGGGCAACACCGGCTGTCCTTCGAACAGCGCCTGCGCGACCCGTTCCGCCACAACCCCAGCGCGGTGCTGGCCGACCTGAGCCGGATCGACCAGCGCTTCCTGAGCCTGACCGGTGACTGGCAACTGAACCCGGCTCACAGCCTGGGCTATGTGCTGGAGCACATGAAGCAGCGCGACACCGCGCCGGGTCTGCTCGCGGCCGCGCCGCCGGCGCGCCCGCAGGCGCAAGCGTTTGACGGCTTCGAGACCGAGCGCCGGCGCTTTGCCGCGCTGCGCTACCGCGCCGAGCTGGCCGGTGGCGACCTGTCCGTGGACCTGTCCGACGGCCATTCCGAGGGCGCCACCACCCGCGCCTTCCCGACCATCGAGACCACCGACTACACGCAGCGCCAGCTGCAGGCCCGCTACGGTTGGGACTGGGGGACGCACCGCGTCACCGTCGGGGCGGGCCAGGTGCGCGACACCCTGGGCATCAGCATCACCAGTCTCACCGCGCAGCGCAACAACAGTCACCTGCTGCTGCAGGACGAGTGGGCGATCGGGCAGTGGGCCGGGGGTGGGCTGCGCTTGCTGACCGGCCTGCGCCACGATCGTTTCAGCGACTTCGGCAACGTCAACACCCCGCGCGTCGCGCTCAGTTGGGATCAGGGGGCTTGGACCCTTCGCCTGGCGCATGGCGAGGCCTACCGGGCGCCCAGCGTGCTGGAGCAGTACAGCAGCTTCCAGCGCGGTCGTTTCCTGATCGTTGGCGATCCGGGTTTGAAGCCGGAAGAGAACCGCACGAATGAGGTCGCGCTGGCCTGGCGAGGCGCCGGCGCCGCGGTCGAGCTGACCCTGTTTGACGCCGACGTTCGCAACCTGATCCAGACCGTCACCCGCCCGCGAGAGGCCGGCGATCCGGCCAGCGTGACCTCGCGCAGCCAGTACGCCAACGTGGCGCGCGCCCAGTTGCGCGGCGCCGAGCTGCAAGGGCAGTGGCAGCTGGCGGGTGGTTTCTCGGCGCAGTGGGGCCTGGATTGGCTGGACGCCGACGACGCGAGCACCGGTGCCCGGCTGACGCAGCGCGCGCGCACCATCGCCCGCCTGGGGCTGCGTTGGGTCAGCGGCCCCTGGGCCGTGGACGGTCGTCTGCGTCACTACGGCAGCTACTGGAACGCCGATCCCGCGGTCCGCGGCAGCGCGCCTTTTGCCAGCGACTACACGACCGGCGACCTGCGCACCGAGCGCCAGTGGACGCCCGGCCTGAGCTTTGCGCTGGGCATCGACAACCTCGCCGGTGTGCGCCAGCCCATCAACTGGAGCAACACCGGCGCCACCATGGACCCGCCGACGCGCTACGTGCACGTCAGCGGCCGCTACCGCTTCTGAGGTCGCCGACATGAACCCCTTGCTGAACGATCCCGCCGCGCTGCACGCCGCTTGGCGCCAGGCCTTGCAAGCCCACCCGCATCTGCACGGCCCGGAGGCGGCGGCCCGCTTGGGCGTCCCCGAGGCGGCCTTGCTGGCCAGCGCCACCGGCCATGGCAATCTGCGCCTGGCAGGGTCCTTGGATCAGGTGCTGGCGCCGGTGGCCAACTGGGGCCGCGTGCTGGTCGCGACGCGCAACCGCCTGGGCGTCAAGCTCGATGTGCTCGGCCAGGCCGCGCTCGGTGTCGAAGCCGACGGCAGCCTGCGCCTGCACGACGCGCAGCAAGAGATCCACCTGGCAACCCAGGGCATCGCCGAACTCCATCTGTTCGAGGAGCACGACCACCACGGCCACACCTTGAGCCTGAACTGGTTCGATGGCCAGGGCCACGTGATCGGCCGCTTGTTCCTGATGAGCAAGAGCGGCCGCGAACTCGCGCTGCCGCATGTGCAGCGCTTTGCGTTGGCCAATCAGGCGAGGGCGTGGCAGGCCGTTGCCACCGAGGCGCCGCCGCTGCTCGGCTGGGGACCCTCTGGCGCTGTAGCCGACGCCTTGCCGGGTGCTCCCAGCGCGTGGGCCGCGGCGGCCGTCCTTGCTTGCGACAGCGTGCCGCGCATGCGGCTGAGTCTCGGCGGACCCGGTGCGCGCAGCCGCTACGAAGGCCCGCTGGGCAAATGCAGCAGCACCCCGCCGGCGGTGCACGCCACCGACTTGCTGTGCAAGCTGCATGCGCGCACCGCGACGGCTCAGCAGGTCTGCCGGCAGGGCAATGCCTTGGTGGTGCTCGATCCCCAGAGTGGCCAGCTGGTGCTGGAGCCGCTGGAGGACGCCAGCACCTGGTGGTCCCGCGTGGTCGCTTTGAATGCTGCGGAGGTGCCGGCATGAGGGCAATCACCTGGCCGCGCCGACGCCTGCTCCAGGCCGCGCTGGCGGCCGGCAGCCTGCCGGTGTTCGCCGCACCCCGGCCGCAGCGGCTTGTCGTCACCAACAGCTACGTCGCCGAGATCGTCGTTGCCCTCGGCGGCGCGCCTCTGGTGGTCGGTATCGGCGGCGGCAGCGACCACCTCGCTGAGCTCATGGCCGTGCCGCGCCTGCCCGGTTTCCGCCAGGTCTCGGCCGAGCCCATCCTGGCCCTGTCGCCGACGCGCCTGATCATCAGCAACGAGTGGTTGGTGCCGCAGACCTTGGAGCAGCTGCGTGCGGCGGGGGTGCAGGTCGATGTGATCGACGGCCAGCAGACGCCGGCCGGTGTCGAGGGGCGCATTCGCTTCGTGGCACAGGTCCTGGGCAAGCCGGCGCAGGGCGAGCAGTTGGTGCAGCGCTTCCGCCGGGAGCTGGCCGAGGCGCTCAAGCCCTTGGCGGCGCTGAAGCGCCGGCCGCGGGCCGTCTTCATCCTGGCCGGTGGCAACCGCCCGACCCTGGTCGGCGGGCGCGGCACCAACGTCGCCGCGCTGCTGGAGCAAGCCGGTGCTGACAACGTCGCTGAGGGCTTTGAGGGCTTCAAGGCCATGAGCCAGGAGGCGCTGATCGAGCTGGCCCCCGAGTACATCCTGACCAACCAGGACGGCACCGTGAGCAAAGACGGTGTGCCGATCGCGTTGCAGGCGCCGGGTGCCCTGGCCACGCCGGCGGGCAAGGCGGGGCGGCTCATCACCGTGCCGGGGCACTACCTGCAGGGCATGGGCATCCTGACGCCACAGGGCATCCGCGAGCTCGCGCGGCAACTGCATCCGGGGTTGTCGCTGCGATGAGACCGCGTTGGCAGTCGCCGCTGCTGCTGTCGCTGGCCGCCCTGGTGTGCGCGCTGGTGGCCTTGCTCGCGCTCGGGCATGGCGCCATGCGCATCCCGCCGCTGCAGGTGGCCGGCCTGCTGCTCGGCCTGCCCGACGACAGCCTGAGCCCGGCGGCACACACCGTCATCACCACGGTGCGCCTGCCACGGGTGCTGCAGGGCTTGCTGGCCGGTGCAGCGCTGGCCTGCGCCGGGGTGTTGCTGCAGGCCTTGTTCCGCAATCCGCTGGCCGATCCTGCGCTGATCGGTGTGTCGGCCGGCGCGGCCCTGGGGGCCGTGACCGTGATCGTGCTGGGTTCCACGGTGCTGGCCGGTGCGGCCAAGCTGCTCGGCGTCTGGACCCTGCCGCTGGCTGCCTTTGCTGGCGCCTTGGCCACGGCGGCCTTGGTGTTTGCGCTGGCTCGCCGTGACGGCGTGCTGGACCCGACGACCATGCTGCTCTGCGGCATCGCGGTCAACGCGCTGGCGGGGGCCGGCGTCGGTCTGCTGACCTACCTGGCGACTGACGACCAGCTGCGCAGCCTCACTTTTTGGAGCCTGGGCAGCCTGGGTGCCGCCACCTGGGGCAGCCTGAGCGGGATGGCCGGCCTGGCCCTGGCCCTGGTGCTGCTGGCCCCGTTGCTGGCGCGGCCGCTCAACGCCTTGCTGCTCGGCGAAAGCGAGGCCCTGCACCTCGGCGTGGCGGTCGAGCGCCTGAAGCGCTGGGTGCTGCTGCTGTCGGCCGCCGGCGCCGGCGCGGTGGTGGCGGTTTGCGGCGTGATCGGCTTCGTGGGCCTGATCGCGCCGCACCTGGCCCGGCTGCTGGCCGGACCGGATCACCGCGTGGTGCTGCCTTTGTCGGCGCTGCTCGGCGCCACCTTGCTCACCGCCGGCGACCTGGTCGCCCGCGTGATCGTGCGGCCGGCGGAGCTGCCGCTGGGCATCCTGACCGCCTTGCTCGGCGCCCCCTTCTTCCTGTGGCTGCTGCGGCGCCGGGGAGGGGGCTCGTGAACCCCGTGCTGGAGCTGGACGACGTGAGCCTGCGGCGCCAGGGGCGCTCGGTGCTCGGCGGCCTGCGCGTCTGCCTGCAGGCCGGGGACTGCTTGGCCGTTCTCGGTCCGAACGGTGCGGGCAAGAGCAGCCTGGTGCGTGCCATTGCCGGTGAGTGGCCGGTGCAGGGGGCGCTGCGGCTGTGGGGCCGCGAACGGGCGGCCTGGCCGCGCACCGAGCTGGCCCGGCGTGTCGCCGTGATGACTCAACAGCAGCGCCTGGTTTTCGATTTCAGTGTGCGCGAGGTGCTGGCGCTGGGCCGCGTGCCGCACGCCGGCGAGGGGGCTGCGGCCGAGCGGCAGGTGGTTGATGAGGTGATCGATGCCTTGGACCTTCAGGCGCTGGCCGATCGGCCGTTCCCGCAGCTGTCCGGCGGTGAGCAGCAGCGCGTGCAGTTCGGCCGCGCGCTGGTCCAGGTCTGGCGTTGTCCCGAGGACGCCTTGCTCATCCTCGACGAGCCCTGTTCCGCCTTGGACCTCGCGCAGCAGCGCAGCGTGTTTGCGCAAGTGAGGCGCCTGCGTGAGCGCGGCATTGCCGTGTTGACCGTGCTGCACGACCTGCGCATGGCCGGCCGCCATGCCAGCCATGCGCTGCTGCTGCGGGCTGGTCGCAGCGACGGCTGCTTGCCCATCGATCAGGCGCTGCAGCCGGCGCGCGTGGCGGCCACCTTTGGCATTGACGGCGACGAGGCGGCGGCCGCGCTGGGCGGCGTCGCATCACCCCGGCTGGCGGCATGAAGCAAGCCCTCCAAGCCTTGCAGGCGCCATGCCTTGGCTTGAAGGCGCTGACGGCTTGGCCCTGCCGCCGTCAAGCGCTGGCCGTCTGGCGGATGGCCCATGCTGACAGGTATTGGCCTTTGCCCGAGACGCTCGGCATGCTCAGTTTTGATCTGTGATGATTCCTCAACCGTTGGAGAACCCCGTGAAGAAGACCCTGATTCTTTCCCTCACCCTACTGGCCGCCGTGGCCCAGGCGCAGACCACCGCCACCGAGGCCTGGGTGCGCGGCACCGTGGCGGCGCAAAAGGCCACCGGCGCCTTCGTGCAGCTGCGCTCGCCCGACGCCGCCCGCCTGGTGGCGGCCAGCTCGCCGGCGGCCGGCCGCGTGGAGATCCACGAGATGTCGATGGACGGCGGCGTGATGAAGATGCGCGAGATTCCCGGTCTGGACCTGCCCGCGGGTCAGACCGTCGAGCTCAAGCCCGGCGGTTTTCACCTGATGCTGATGGAGCTGAAGGCGCCCTTGAAGGCCAGCGACACCGTGCCGCTGACGCTGACCATCGAACGCGCCGGCAGGCCGGCCGAGACCCTGCAGCTGCAGGCCCCGGTGCGTCCGCTCGGTGCGAGCAGCCGGCCGATGGGGCATGCAGGTCATTGACCTGGCGCCGCTTGGCGCTCGGCTAGCATGCGCGCCGCCATGTTGAAGCGACTGCTGGTTCTGCTCCCCCTGCTGGCCGCCTGGTCGGCCGGTGGCGCGGAGCCACTGCGCATCGGCGTGCTCGAGGACCGGCAGCTGGCCGAGCCGACGCAGCAGGTGCTCAGCGAGGCCTACGGCCGTGCGGGCCGCAGCGTGCAGTTCCTGCCGCTGCCCTTGCGCCGCTCCGCCTTGATGCTCAAGCAGGGGCAGCTCGACGGCGATTTCATGCGCACCCAGGCCTTTTTCGACGCCAACCCGGATCTGTTGCGCGTCAAGGTGCCGATGCGCAACCTGACCTTCTGGGTGCATGGCAAGCCGCCCTGTGCGCGCTCGATCGGCGTTGAGGAGCTGGCAGAGTCCCGTGTGGCCTATCAGGTCGGCGTGGTCGCCGTTGAGTCGCTGTTGCCGGAGTCGGCGCGACTGGCCGCGGCCACGCCGTCTGACGTGCTGCAACGGGTGCGCAAGGGCGACGCCAGCTACAGCCTGATGGCCATGACGCCAGGCATGGTGACGGCGGTGGAACGACGCTACGCCGATCTTTGCCGGGTGCGCCTGCCGCTGTTCACGGTGAACCTGTATCACGCGCTGGCGGCCCACCAGGCGCCGCTGTTGCCGGCGCTCGAGGCGGCCTTTGTCAGCATGCAGCGCGACGGCAGCCTGGCGCGCATCTGGGCCGAGAACGAGCCCCGCCTGGAAGACTGGGCGGCCGATCCGCTGGCGGCGCGACCGACGCAGGCGCGGCGCTGAGCGGCCCGGCAGGCAGAATCGCGGCCCTCATGCCCATTCCCTATGAACTCCAGGTCGGCTGGCGCTATTTGCGCGCCGGTCGTGGTGGCAGGCGCAACGCCTTCATCTCCTTCATCTCCGGCGTGTCCATGGTCGGCATTGCGCTCGGCGTGGCGGCGCTTATCGTCGTCCTGTCGGTGATGAACGGCTTCCAGCGCGAGGTGCGCGACGCCATGCTGGGCGCGATCTCGCACCTGGAGATCAGCCGCTGGGACGGCGGACCGGCGCAGGACTGGCAGGCGCTGGCCGAACTGGCGCGCCAGGATCCGCGGGTGGCCGCGACCGCCCCCTTCGTCGGCAGCCAGGCGCTGATGGCCCGCGGCGACGCCATGCGCGGCGTGATGGTGCGCGGCGTCGACCCGGCCTTGGAGCCTGCCGTGACGCCGCTGGCCGCCAAGGCCGAGGGCCTGCAGCAGTTGGCACCGCGCGAGTGGAAGGTGCTGGTCGGTCAGGAACTGGCACGCCAGCTGGGACTGCGCGTTGGCGACAGCCTGAACCTGCTGGCCCCGGGGGGGGCGGTGACGCCCGCCGGCCTGATGCCGCGCAGCCGCAGCTTCACGGTGGCCGGCATCTTTGCCGCCGGCCACTACGAGTACGACGCCGGCCTGGTGCTGATGCACCTGGAGGACGCGGCGATCTTCTTCAAGACCGGCGGTGCCTCGGGTCTGCAGCTGCGCCTGCAGGACCTGCACCAGGCCCGTGCCGTGGCCGATCAACTCGGTCCCCAGCTCGGTCCCGACTGGCGGCTGCAGGACTGGACGCGCGCCAACCCGACCTGGTTCGCCGCCGTGCAGGTCGAGAAGCGCATGATGGGCATCATCCTCACGCTGATCGTCGCGGTGGCGGCCTTCAACCTGGTCTCGACCTTGGTGATGGTGGTGACCGACAAGCAAAGCGACATCGCGATCCTGCGCACCTTGGGTGCCACGCCGCGCTCCATCCAGGCCATCTTCATGCTGCAGGGCGCGTTTGCCGGGGTCATCGGCACGGCGGTCGGCGTCGGCCTGGGCCTGCTCTTGGCCTTCAATGTCGACGTCATCGTGCCGGCCATCGAATCCATGCTGGGTGCGAAGTTCCTGCCGGCCAACATCTACCTGATCAACCAGATGCCCAGCGACCCGCAGCGTGGCGACATCGTGCCCATCGCCGTCATCTCGCTGGGCCTGGCGCTGCTGGCCACGCTCTACCCGAGCTGGCGCGCGGCCCGCGTGCAACCGGCCCAGGCGCTGCGATATGAGTGAGCTTGCTCTCCAGGCCCAGGGCCTGACCCAGCGCTTCCACGAGGGGCCGCTCGACGTCACCGTGCTCAAGGGGCTGGACCTTTCGGTGCAGCCGGGGCAGACCGTGGCCATCGTCGGTGCCAGCGGCTCCGGCAAGTCGACGCTGCTGCACCTTCTCGGCGGTCTGGAAAAGCCCAGCGGCGGCCGCGTGCTGCTCAAGGGGAAAGACCTGGCGGCGATGAACCAGCGCGAGCTCGGCGCCTGGCGCAACCGGCAACTGGGCTTCGTCTACCAGTTCCATCACCTGTTGCCGGAGTTCTCGGCGCTGGACAACGTCGCCATGCCGCTGCGCATCCGCCGCGAGCCGCCGGCCGCGGCGCGCGCTGCCGCGCAGGCCATGCTGGCTCGTGTCGGCCTGGCGGATCGCGTGCTGCACCGGCCGGCCGAGCTCAGTGGCGGCGAGCGCCAGCGCGTGGCGATCGCGCGTGCGCTGGTCACGAAGCCGGCCTGCGTGCTGGCCGATGAGCCGACCGGTAACCTCGACCGTGGCACGGCCGACGCCGTGTTCGCGCTGATGCTGGAGGCGGCGCGCGAACAGGGCACCGCCTTCGTGCTCGTCACCCACGACCAGGAGCTGGCGGCGCGCTGCCAGCGACGCTTCCTGTTGAAGAACGGCAATCTGCAGTGAACTACATCCTCAAGCTCAGCTGTGCCGACGCGCCCGGCATCGTGCACGCGGTCACTGGCGTGCTGGTGGCGACCGGCAGCAACATCGTGTCCAGCGCGCAGTACGGCGACCCCGATCACCGCCGCTTCTTCATGCGCATCGCCTTCGAGAGCGGCACCGCGCTGCAGGCGCTGCGCGAGGCGTTCGCGCCGCTGGCCGCCGAGCGGCGCATGGACTGGGAATTGGTCGACGCCAGCCGCAAGAGCCGCGTGCTGATCCTGGTCAGCAAGCACGGCCACTGCCTGAACGACATCCTGTTCCGCGTCGCCACCGCGCATCTGCCGATCGAGCTGGTGGCGATTGCCAGCAACCACCGCGACTTCTACCAACTCGCGGCCAGCCACGACATCCCCTTCCACCATTTCCCGCTGTTCAATGCCACCGAGGCGCAGAAGGCGGCGCAGGAGCGCAAGCTCGTCGAACTGATCGACGAGCAGCAGGTCGACCTCGTCGTGCTGGCCCGCTACATGCAGATCCTGTCGCCGGCGCTGTGCGAGAAGCTCAGCGGACGGGCGATCAACATCCACCACAGCTTCCTGCCCAGCTTCAAGGGCGCGCGGCCCTACCACCAGGCCTTCGAGCGCGGCGTCAAGCTGATCGGCGCCACCGCGCATTACGTGACCAGCGATCTCGACGAGGGCCCGATCATCGAGCAGGAGGTCTCGCGCATCGACCACGCCTACAGCCCCGAACAGCTGGCCGCGGTCGGCCGCGACACCGAGTGCCTGGCGCTGGCGCGGGCGATCCAGTGGCATGCCGAGCACCGGGTGCTGCTCAATGGCAAACGCACCGTGGTCTTTCGATGAATGTGGATCGACACCCACTGCCACTGGGACGCGCCGGAGTTCGCCGCCGACCGTGAGGCGGTGCTGGCGCGCGCCCGCGCGGCCGGCGTCGAGCGGCTCATCGTGCCGACGGTGCGATCGGCCGATTGGGCGAGCACGCAAGCCCTGTGTCGAGCAGCCGGCCAGCCGTATGCGCTGGGCATCCACCCGCTGTTCACGCCCAAGGCCGCGGATGCCGACCTGAGCTTGCTCGACGCCATGCTCACCGAGGCGGCGAGCGACCCCTTGCTCGTCGCCGTCGGCGAGATCGGCCTGGACTTTTTCGTGCCAGGCCTGCCGGCCGAGCGCCAACAGTTCTTCTATGCCGAGCAGTTGAAGCTGGCCCGGCGCCATGGCCTGCCGGTGATCCTGCATGTGCGTCGCTCGGCCGATCAACTGCTCGCCGGCCTGCGTCGCAGCCCCGTGCGTGGCGGCATCGCCCATGCGTTCAACGGCAGTCGCCAGCAGGCCGATGCCTTCGCCGGTCTTGGCTTCGCGCTGGGCTTCGGCGGCGCAATGACCTTCGAGCGGGCGCTGCAGATCCGCCGGCTGGCCGCCGAGTTGCCGGAGGCGGCCATCGTGCTCGAAACCGATGCCCCCGACATCCCGCCGCATTGGCTTTACAAAACCGCCGAGCAGCGCGCCGCCGGCGAACGCAGCCGCAACGAGCCGGCCGAGTTGCCGCGCATCGCCGAGACCCTGGCCGGCCTGCGCGGCTGGAGCCCGGTGGAGACCGCGGCGATCACCAGCGCCAACGCGCGCCGTGTACTGCCGCGGCTGGCGGTCTGAGCAAGGCGGCATGAGGCTGCACGGTCTTGACCCAGTCTGGCGGCCCGACGCGCGCCTGTTGGTGCTGGGCAGCTTTCCTGGCGTCGCCTCGCTGCAGGCCCGCCAGTACTACGCCCACCCGCGCAACGCTTTCTGGCCGGTGATGGCGGCGGTGATTGGCCTGCCCGACCTGCCGCAACTGCCTTACGCGCAGCGCCTGCTGCGCCTGCAGGCGGCGGGCGTCGCGCTATGGGACGCGGTCGCCGCCTGCGAGCGCGACGGCAGCCTGGACAGCGCGATCCGGGCGGCCCAGCCCAGCGGCTTGGCCGATCTGGTGGCACGCCTGCCGGGCTTGCGGGCGATCGCCTGCAACGGGGCGACCGCCTACCGCGAGACGGTGCGCCTGCTGCCCGGCGCGCCCTGGCCGCTGCACCCGCTGCCGTCGACCAGCCCGGCCCATGCCGGCCTGCCGCTGACGGCCAAGATCCAGGCCTGGCGCGAGCGGCTGGCACCGGCCCTGGATCGCGTGTCGCCTTGAGGGGCAGGGGACAACCCGCGGTGGCGCGGGGCCTGGGCTGACGAGAATCCGCGACCCATGCCGACCCCACCAGACCTCCCCGAAGTCACTGTCTCTGAGTACGCCGGCGTGCGCTCGCTGCACCTGGACTCGATCTGGATCCAAGGGTCGATGCGGGTCAGCAAGCCGCTGCAGCTGGAGCTCGAATACGTGCAGCGCATGATGGCGCCGCTGCTTTGGCTGTCGCCGGAAGACTGGCGGACCGGCTGGGCGGTGCAGCTGGGCCTGGGTGCCGCGGCGCTGACCAAGTTCTGTCATCAGGTGCTGCAGCGTCCGCTGACCACGGCGGTCGAGCTGCACCCCGGCGTGCTGGCCGCCTGTCGCCAATGGTTCGCGCTGCCGGCCAATGACGAGCGCTTGCAGGTCGTGCTGCAGGACGCCGCGACCTGGGTGCGCGAGCCGGCCCACCGGGGCAGGGTGCAGTTGCTGCATGTGGATCTCTACGACCACGAGGCGGCGGCGCCGGTGCTGGACAGCGCCGAGTTCTACGCCGACTGCCGTGCCCTGCTCGCCCCGGGCGGCGTGATGGCGGTGAATCTGTTCGGCCGTCGCGCCAGTTTCGACGGCAGCTGCGCGAGGCTGTTGCAGGCCTTTGGCGACGGCGCGGTCTGGCGCCTGGCCGCCACCCGCGAGGGCAACACGGTGGTCATCGGCACTCGGGAAAACGCGCTGCCGGACAAGGCGGAACTGCTGCGCCGCGCCACTAATATGAAGCTCGCCTTGGGGATAGCCGCGCCGCGTTGGTTGCGGGGTCTCCAGCCCGTGAGTGCATGACTACAACGACTGCGTCCAAGCCGCTGACCGGAAGTGATCGACGCCTCGACTGGCGCGCCCTGCTGCAGGCGTTGGCCGAGGACGGCCTGATCACCGCCGAGCAGTTGCAGGCCACCCAGGCGCGTTTTGCCGCCGCCGGTGACTCGGCCCAGCACGCGCTGGTGCGCCTGGGCCGCGCCGGGCTGACACGCGGCTCCGACGGCAAGAGCCTGGACATCGAGCTGCTCACCGAATGGCTGGCCGGCCGCGCCGGCCTGGCCTATCTGCGCATCGACCCCTTGAAGGTCGAGGTCGGCCGCGTGGCCGACGTGATGAGCGCTGCCTATGCCGAGAAGCACCGCTGCCTGCCGGTCGCCGTTGGCCTGCAGGACGTGACCATTGCGGTCTGCGAACCCTGGGAAACCGCCTGGGTAGAGCAGATCGAGTCGCATCTGAGGAAGACCGTCAAGCGGGTGGTCTGCAACCCGCTGGACATCGCTCGCTTCACGACCGAGTTCTACACCCTGGCCAAGTCGGTGCGCGCCGCCACCAAGACCGGCGAAACCTCGCAGATTGCGTCCTTCGAGCAGCTCGTCGAGCTGGGCAAGAGCAACAAGCAGCTCGACGCCAACGACCAGGGGGTGGTGCAGGTGGTCGACTGGCTTTGGCAATACGCCTTCGACCAGCGCGCCTCCGACATCCACCTCGAGCCGCGGCGCGAGATGGGGGTGATCCGCTTTCGCATCGACGGCGTGCTGCACACCGTCTACCAGTTGCCGATCTCGGTGATGACGGCGATGGTCTCGCGCATCAAGTTGCTGGGTCGCATGGACGTGGTCGAGCGCCGGCGTCCGCTGGACGGACGCATCAAGACGCGCAACCCGGCCGGCGAGGAGGTCGAGATGCGGCTCTCGACCCTGCCCACCGCCTTCGGCGAGAAGATGGTGATGCGCATCTTCGACCCGGACAACGCCACCAAGGGCCTGGAGCAACTGGGCTTCGGCCGCCACGAGGCGGAGCGCTGGAACCAGCTGATCAGCCAGCCCAACGGCATCATCCTGGTCACCGGGCCGACCGGCTCGGGCAAGACCACCACGCTGTACTCGACGCTCAAGCGCCTGGCCACCGACGAGGTCAATCTCTGCACGATCGAAGACCCGATCGAGATGATCGAACCGGCCTTCAACCAGACCCAGGTGCAGGGCCAGCTGGACTTCGGCTTTGCCGAGGGTCTGCGCGCGCTGATGCGTCAGGACCCGGACATCATCATGGTCGGCGAGATCCGCGACCTGGAGACCGCGGAGATGGCGATCCAGGCGGCGCTGACCGGCCACCTGGTGTTCAGCACCCTGCACACCAACGACGCGGTGAGCGCGATCACCCGCCTGACCGATATCGGCGTGCCGCCTTATCTGATCGGTGCGACGGTGATCGGCGTGCTCGCCCAGCGCCTGGTGCGTACGCTGTGCCCGAACTGCAAGGCGCCGGACCCGTCGATCAGCGCCGAGGGCCTGACCGAGCTGGTCAAACCCTGGCGCATCGGCGCGATGAAAGGCGCCTACAAGGCGGTCGGCTGCCTGGAGTGCCGGCACACCGGCTACCGCGGCCGCGCCGGCCTGTATGAGTTGATGGTCTTCAACGAGCAACTGCGGTCGCTGCTGCAGGGCAATGCCAGCCTCAGCCAGCTGCGGCGGGCGGCCGCCCAGGAGGGCCTGCGCTCGCTGCGCCTGGGCGGGGTGCGCAAGGTGGCCGATGGCCAGACCACGCTGGAGGAGGTGCTGCGCAGCACGCCAGTCTGGGAAGCCGGGGGCAGCTGATGCGCGCGAAGAGCCAACGCGACCTGGTTGCCGGACTGCTCTTCGTCATCACCGGCGTGGGTTTCGCCTGGGGCTCGACCGCCTACGAGTTCGGCAGTGCCGCCAACCCCGGGCCCGGCTACTTCCCCTTTGGCCTGGGCGTCATCCTGGCGCTGCTCGGCGGCCTGGTGCTGTTCAAGGCCATGAGCGTGGAAACCGCCGATGGCGAGCCCGTCGGTCCGATCGGCTGGCGACCTCTGCTGGTGGTGGTCGGCGTGATCCTCTTGTTCGCGCTGGCCTTGCCCCGTCTGGGCCTGCCGCTGGCCGTCGGCCTGGTCAGCGTGGTGGCCGGCTTTGCGGCCAGCGAGCGGCGCTTGCTGGAGCAGCTGCTGCTCAGCGCGGTGCTGGCGCTGTTCTGCGCCCTGGTCTTCGTCGGCGGGCTGGGGCTCAACCTGCCGCTGTGGCCGGCGCCGCTGAGCCGCTGGGGTCTGAGCTGATGCTGGAGAACCTGTTGCTCGGCCTGGCCGCTGCGCTGAGCCTGCAGAACCTGCTGGTGGCGTTCGCCGGCGTGCTGTTGGGCACCTTGATCGGCGTGCTGCCTGGGCTGGGACCGGTGGCGACCATCGCCATGCTGCTGCCGTCGATCTATGGCATGGACGCGCTGCCGGCGCTGATCATGCTGTCCGGCATCTATTACGGCGCGCAGTACGGCGGCTCGACGACCGCCATCCTGCTCAACGTGCCGGGTGAGTCGAGTTCCGTGGTCACGGCGCTGGACGGCTACCAGATGGCGCGGCAGGGACGGGCCGGCACCGCGCTGGCCACCGCCGCGCTGGGCAGCTTCGTGGCGGGCTGCGTGGGCACCTTGATCATTGCCTTGTTCGCACCGCCGCTGGTCCAGCTGGCCTTCCAGTTCGGTGCCCATGAACTGTTTGCGCTGATGGTGCTGGGCCTGATCGGCGCCGTGGTGCTGGCCGCGGGTTCGCTGCTCAAGGCGCTGGCGATGATCGTGCTGGGCGTGCTGATCGGGCAGATCAATTCCGACGTGATGAGCGGTGTGGCGCGCTTCAGCTTCGACATCCCGGAACTCAGCGACGGCATCGGCTTCGTCGTCATCGCCATGGGTCTGTTCGGCTTCGGCGAGATCATCGCCAACCTGGCCAAGCCGGCCGAGCAGCGCCAGGTGTTCACGAAGAGCGTGCACGGCCTGCTGCCGACGCGCGACGACATCCGCCTGGCCATGCCGGCGGTGCTGCGCGGCACCGCGCTGGGCTCGGTGCTGGGCGTGCTGCCCGGCGGCGGCGCGGTGCTCGCCTCGTTCGCGGCCTACACGCTGGAGAAGAAGGTCGCGAAGAGCCCGGAGCGCTTTGGCCATGGCGCCATCGAGGGCGTGGCCGGCCCCGAGAGCGCCAACAACGCCGGCGCGCAAACCAGCTTCATCCCCATGCTGGTGCTGGGCATCCCGCCCAATGCGGTGATGGCGCTGATGATCGGCGCGATGACGCTCAAGGGCATTCAGCCCGGTCCGCAGGTGATGAGCAGCAACCCCGAGCTGTTCTGGGGGCTGATCGCCTCGATGTGGATCGGCAACCTGATGCTGGTGGTGCTCAACCTGCCGCTGATCGGCATCTGGGTCAAGCTGCTCACCGTGCCCTACCGCCTGCTGTTCCCGGCCATCGTGGTGTTCTGCTGCATTGGCGCCTACTCGATCAACAACAACGTCTTCGACGTCTACCTGACCGCCGCCTTCGCGGCGCTCGGCTATCTGTTCCACAAGCTGCATTGCGAGCCGGCGCCGCTGCTGCTGGGATTCATCCTCGGGCCGATGATGGAAGAGAACCTGCGCCGCGCGCTGCGCATTGCGCGAGGCGACTGGAGTTCCTTCCTGCAGCGGCCGCTGGCCGCCGGTCTGTTGTTGGCGGCCGTACTGCTGCTCGTCATCGTCATGCTGCCCACGGTGCGCAAGAAGCGCGAGCAAACCTTCAAGGAGGAGGGCTGATGGAGGCTTTGCTGCAGATTCTCGTCTCCGGCATTGCCGCCGGTTGCATCTATGGCCTGATCGCGCTCGGTTTCGTGCTGATCTACAAGGCCACCGAGACGGTCAGCTTCGCGCAGGGCGATCTGATGATGGTCGGCGGCTTCGTCGCGCTGCTCTTGCTCAACAGCTGGGCGATGCCGCTGTGGCTGGCGCTGCCGCTCACCGTCGCCTCGCTGGCCGTGGTCGGCTGGCTGCTCGAGCGGGTGACGATCCGGCCGGTGCTGGGTCAGCCGGCCTTCGCCATCGTCATGCTGACGCTGGGTATCGGCTACCTGGCGCGCGGGGTGATCACCATGCTGCCCGGTGTGGGCACCGACACCCATGCGCTGCAACTGCCGTATGCCGGCCAGACCCTGCAGCTGGGCAGTGCGGTGCTGGCGCTGGAGCAGTTGGTGGTGATCGGCATCACCCTGCTGCTGTGCGCGTTGTTGTTCGCGCTGTTTCGCTTCACCAAGGTTGGCGTGGCCATGCAGGCGGCGTCGCAGAACCAGCTGGCCGCCTATTACATGGGCATCCCGGTGCGGCGGCTCAACGGCTATGTGTGGGCGCTGGCGGCGGGCGTTGCCGGCCTGGCCGCGGTGCTGCTGGCACCGATCACCTTTGTCCACGCCAACATGGGCTTCATCGGCCTGAAGGCGTTTCCGGCGGCGGTGGTTGGCGGATTCGGTTCGTTGCCGGGCGCCATCGTCGGCGGCCTGGTGATCGGCGTCGTCGAGGCCTTGGCCGGCTTCTACCTGCCCGAGGGCTTCAAGGACGTCAGCGCCTATGTGCTGGTTCTCGTCATGCTGGTGCTGATGCCGCATGGCCTGTTCGGTGAAAGGCTGGCCAAAAAGGTATGAGGTTCCTCTTCAAGACGTCCTACGACCAGGACATCGATCTTTTCCAGCACAACGGCCAGCGCTTCTGGTACGGGCTGTTGCTGCTGGTGTTGCTGGCCGCGCCTTGGTGGCTGGAGAGCTATGGCCTGGCGCAGCTGAGCCTGATGCTGATCTACGGCATCGTGGGCCTGGGCCTGATGGTGCTGGCCGGCTTCACCGGGCAGTTCTCGATGGGGCATGGCGGGCTGCTGGGCATCGGGGCCTATGCGCAGGCCTTGATGAACGCGCAGGGCTGGCCCTTCTTCCTGAGCATTCCACTGGCCGGCCTGCTCACCGCCGCGGTCGGCGTGCTGTTTGCGCTGCCTGCGCTGCGGGTGAAGGGGATCTATCTCGCGATCGCCACCTTGTCGATCGGCTTCATCATCGAGGAGGTGCTGGCGCGCTGGGATTCGGTGACCGGCGGCAATGCCGGGCAGTTGGTGACGCGACCGCAGGCCTTCGGCTGGAAGCTGGAGGGCGAGGTGAACTTCTACTTCCTCTGCCTGACCGTGACCCTGCTCTGCCTGTGGGCGGTGGTCAACTTGCTGCGCTCGCCGACCGGTCGCGCCTTTGTCGCGGTGCGCGATTCCGAGGTCAGTGCGCAGTGCATGGGCATTCACCTGGCACGCACCAAGACCCTGGCTTTCGCGGTGTCGGCCTTGCTGACCGGCATCGGCGGCGCGCTGTACGCGCACTTCATCACCTTCCTGACGCCGGACAGCTTCGGCATCCTGCATTCGATCGACCTGCTGCTGCTGGTCACCATCGGGGGCCTGGGCAGCATCCACGGTGCCTTCCTGGGGGCGATCTTCCTGGTTGCCGCGCCGCAGGCGATCTCCAACATGAAGGATTTCCTGCCCGAGCACATCGGTCAGGCGCCCGGGCTGAAGTCGGCCGTCTATGGCCTGGTGCTGATCGCCTTCGTGATCTTCGAGCCGCGCGGCATCTATGGGCGCTGGCTGAAGATCCGCACCTGGTTGCAGCTCTTTCCCTTCTACCGCCGTGGCCTTTTCGCAAGACAGAAGTCGTACCAGAAGTCGGAGCGGCTGCGATGAATCAAGCCCTGCTCCAGGTTCGCGATCTGTGCCGCTACTTCGGCGGCGTGAAGGCGGTCAACGGCGTCAGCTTCGAGGTGCAGGTCGGCGAGGTGTTCACGCTGATCGGCCCCAACGGAGCCGGCAAGACCACGGTGTTCAACCTGATCAGCCGCCTCTATCCGCCGACCCGCGGCGAGATCCTGCTGGGGGGACGCGCCATCCACCAACTGCCGCCCCATGCGATGGCCGGCCTGGGGGTCGCCCGCACCTTCCAGAACATCGAGTTGTTCGAATACGCCACGGTGCTGCAGAACCTGCTGATCGGTCGCCATACCCACCTCAAGCGCTCGGCCTGGCGTGAGGCCTTGTTCCTGCCCTCGGTACGCGAGCAGGAGCGGGCGGCGCGACGCAAGGTGGAGGAGGTCATCGACTTCCTGAATCTGCAGCACTACCGCGACACCCTGGTGGCCGGCCTGCCCTATGGGGTGCGCAAGGTCGTCGAGCTGGCGCGCGCGCTGGCCAGCGAGCCCAAGCTGTTGCTGCTCGACGAGCCGTCCAGCGGCCTGAACGTCGAGGAGACCACCGACCTGGCTTACTGGATCCACGACATCCGCAGCCTGCTGGGCATCACCGTGCTGATGGTCGAGCACGACATGAGCCTGGTCAGCCGGGTCTCCGACCGCGTGCTGGCGATGAACCAGGGCGAATTGCTGGCGCTGGGCACGGCGGCCGAGGTGCAGGCCGACCCCAAGGTCATCGAGGCCTATCTCGGGGTGGCGGCATGACGGCGCTGCTCGAAGTGATGAACCTTGAGTCCGCCTACGGACCGGTGAAGGCGGTGCGCGGCGTCAGCCTGAAGGTCGACGAGGGCCGGGTGGCGACGGTGCTCGGGCCCAATGGTGCCGGCAAGACGACCCTGCTCAAGACCCTGTCGGGCATCAACGACCCGAAGCGCGGCTCGGTGCGCTTCGCCGGCACCGACATCAGCGGCTGGGATCCGTCGGACATCGTCAAGCTCGGATTGGTGCAGGTCCCCGAGGGCCGCGAGGTGTTTCCGCTGCTGTCGGTACAGGACAACCTGAAGATGGGCGCCTACTTGCGCAAGGACCGTGACGGCGTGGCCCGAGACCTGGAGGCGGTGCAGGCCTATTTCCCCATCCTGCGCGAGCGTGCCGGCCAGGACGCCGGTCTGCTCTCCGGCGGCCAGCAGCAGATGCTGGCGATTGCCCGCGCCATCATGGCGGCGCCGCGCATGATCCTGCTCGACGAGCCCAGCCTGGGTCTGTCGCCCAAGCTGACGCAGGAGATCTTCGCCATCATCGGTCGCATCAACCGCGAGCGGGGTACCACGCTGCTGGTGGTCGAGCAGAACGCCCACCTGGCGCTCGGTCTGGCCGATCAAGGCTTCATCCTGGAGAACGGCCGCATCGTCGCCGAAGGGCCCTGCGCCGAGCTGCGTGAGCGCGCCGACATCCAGGAGTTCTACCTCGGCATGGCAGGTGCCGGCGCGCGCGGTGAGCGACGCTGGAAGAAGAAGAAAAGCTGGCAATGAGCAAACTTTGGAAGCCCATCACCGGGTCTCCCCCGCGGGAGCAGTTGCCTGGCGACACCATTCCCGCGCTGTTCTGGTCCGGCGTGCAGGCGCGCGGCGACCGGGTCTTTCTGCGCGAGAAGCAGCTCGGCATCTGGAAGAGCTGGAGCTGGCGCGAGGTCGGCGACGCGGTGCGGGAGATCGGCCTGGGACTGCAGTCGCTGGGGCTTTCCGCCGGGGCGGTGGTCGGCATCCTGGCCAACACGCGGCTGGAATGGCTGCTCGCCGACCTCGGCATCCAGAGCGCCGCCTGCGTGGCCAATGGCATCTACCCGACCGATGCGGCGTCGCAGGTCGAGTACCTGTGCAGCGATTCAGCGACCCAGGCGATCTTTGTCGAGGACGACGAGCAACTCGACAAGCTGCTCGAAGTGCGTGAGCGGCTTGCGGGGCTGCGCAACATCATCGTCTTCGACATGCAGGGCCTGGAGCGCTTCGACGACGACATGGTCATCAGTCTGGCGCAACTGCGCGAGCGCGGCCGTGCCGCCAGTGGCGAGCTGCGCTGGCCGCAGCTCAGGGCGGACGACCTGGCCATCCTGGTCTACACCTCGGGTACCACCGGCAAGCCCAAGGGCGCGATGCACAGCCAGGGCGGACTGGTTTACGCGACGCGCATGGCATTCAGCAACCTGCCGCAGAACGATGACGACGAGCGCATCGCCTTCTTGCCGCTCTGCCACATCGCCGAGCGCATCATCGGCGGCTATTCGGCGGTGCTGTCCGGGGCTCGATTGAACTTCGTCGAGAGCCCGGAGACCTTTGCCGAGAACGTGCGCGAGGTGGCTCCCCATGTGCTGTTCGCGGTGCCGCGGGTCTGGGAGAAGTTCTACAGCGGCGTGCACATTGCCGTGCGCGAGGCCGGCAAGCTTCAGCAGCTGGCCTATGCCTGGGCACTCGGTACGGGTCGGGCGGTGGCCGATCGCGTTCTCGCCCAACAGCCGATCGGCCTGGGTTTGAAGCTGCGTTATGCGCTTGCGGATCTGCTGGTGCTCGGCAATGTGCGCCGTCTGCTGGGCATTCACCGCGCCAGGGCCTTGCTGAGCGGCGCGGCGCCCATATCGCCCGAGCTGATCCGTTGGTACCTCAGTCTCGGCGTGCCGATGCTGGAGGGCTGGGGCATGACCGAGACCTGTGCCTACGGCACGCTGACGCGACCGGATCGCATTCAACCGGGCAGCATCGGTCCCGCGGCTGCCGGCGTTGAAATGAAGATCGATCCGCAAACCGGCGAGATGCTGACCCGCGGGCCCCATCTCTTCAAGGGCTATCTGAATCTGCCGGAGAAGACCGCCGAGGTGATGGACGCCGAGGGGTGGTTCCACACCGGTGACGTTGGCACGGTCGATGCCGAGGGGAACTACCGCATCACCGACCGCATGAAGGACATCATCATCACGGCCGGCGGTAAGAACATCACCCCCAGCGAGATCGAGAACCAATTGAAGTTCTCTCCCTACATCACCGATGCCGTGTTGATCGGCGACCGACGCGCCTATCTGACGGCGCTGATCATGATCGACCAGGAGAACGTCGAGCGCTATGCACAGGAGCACGACATCCCTTTCTCCAACTATGCCAGCCTGACCCGATCCCCTGAGGTGTTGAAGCTCATCCAGACCGAGGTCGACCGGGTCAATCAGGAGTTCGCGAGAGTCGAGCAGATCAAGCGCTTCCGTTTGCTGGAGTCGCAGCTCAGTGCCGAGGACGAAGAGTTGACCCCGACCATGAAGCTCAAGCGCAGCTTCGTGCAGAAGAAGTACGCCGCCCTCATCGAGGGCATGTATGCCAATGCCGCCCCGTAGTTGACAACCACCAGGAGACTCTTGTGAAGAAGACGCTGTGCCTAGTAGCTCTTGCCACCGCCGCACTGGCCGCCCAGGCCTCGCAAGGGGTGAGCAAGACGGAGATCGTCGTTGGGTCGATCCAGGATTTCTCCGGACCCCTGGCCGGTTACGGCAAGCAGGCGCGCAATGGCATGCAGTTGCGCGCCGAAGAACTCAACGAGCAGGGCGGCATCCATGGCCGCAAGATCGTGCTGAAGTTCGAAGACTCTGGCTATGACCCGCGGCGCGCGGTGCTGGCGGCGCAAAAGCTGGTCAACCAGGACAAGATCTTCATCATGGTCGGTCATGTCGGGACGGCACACAACCTGGCCGCCATGCCGGTCCAGTTTGAGAAGAACGTCATCAACTTCTGGCCACTGACCGCGGCGCGCGAGATGTATGAGCCGTTCCACCGGCTCAAGTACTCGTTCGCAGTCCCCTACTACGAGCAGATCCGCGTCATGCTTCCCGGTCTGGCCAAACAGAAGAACGCACAGAAGATCTGTGTCCACTACCAGGATGACGACTTTGGCCTGGAAGTCTTGAAGGGAGCCGAGGAGGCGGTTAAGGCGATGGGCACGACGATCGCTGAGAAGACGAGCTTCAAGCGAGGTGCGACCGAATTCAGCTCGCAGATCGCCAAGCTCAAGAGCAGCGGATGTGATCTCGTCGTCTTGGGCACCATCATTCGCGAGACCATCGGCTCGATGGGCGAGGCCCGCAAGACCGGCTTCAACCCAACCTTCTTGGCCTCCAGCGCGGCCTACACCGACCTGATTCACAGGCTGGGGCCCAAGTTCACCGATGGACTCTATGCAGCGATGGCCACGGTCCATCCCTACCCGGACGAGGCCTCGCAGCCAATCCGCTTCTGGGCCAACAAGTACAAGACCAAGTTCAACGAAGACCCGACGGTGTTCTCTGCCTATGGCTATCAGATCATCGATGGCTTCATCCGCGCCGCCCACAAGGCAGGTCCGAACCTGACGACGGACAGTTTCATCAAGGCCATGGACAGCATGACGATCCCCCCGGACATCTTTGGCTCCGCCGAAGCCACCTATGGGCCGACCAAGCGTCTCGGAAGCAATGCATCTCGCTTGTCGCAGATCCAAGACGGCCGCTGGAAGGTTGTTCAGGACTACAGCAAGTAAGGGTCTCGACGGTCCGGAAACGCCGCCCTTGGGCGGCGTTTCTATTCGTAGGGCCGGGAAGGGGCGGCGAGAGCCGATCGGCTAGTTGAAGAGCATCGAGACAGGCAATCGGCGATCACCTCTTGCGTCTCCTTGCTTTTTCTTGCTATAGTGCAAGGCTTCGCTGCTCGGG
>VFQU01000084.1_pt1 | contig 125440 bp, 118 predicted proteins | sample 3512311 | NCBI WGS metagenome assembly VFQU01 (sample SAMN10412377, study PRJNA504923) | tailings metagenome | isolation source: Relicate 3 Philex TSF3 active mining site | place: Philippines: Tuba, Benguet | collected 2017-08-29
CAGGTGGGTGAGCGCGTCGCGGTTCATCGCGCCCTTCATCGCGCCGCATTCGGTGTGCCCGCAGATCACGATGTTCGGGACCCTGAGCGCGCCCACCGCGAACTCGATCGAGGCGGTCATGCCGCCGGTCTGGTTGGTGTGCGGCGGGACGATGTTGCCGGCGTTGCGGCAGATGAACAGCTCGCCCGGATCGGTCTGGGTGATGAGCGCGGTCTCGATCCGGCTGTCGGAGCAGGTGATGAACAGCGCCTCGGGGCTCTGTCCGGTGCTGAGGCGTTCGAAGAGCTCCTGCTTCTCGGGGAAGACTTCACGCTGGAACTTGATGACACCCATGGCGATTCTCGACATGTGCTTGATCCTTCTAGTTTGATGCTTCGGTCGTTTCGGCGGCCCACAGCTCGCGGACCCGGTCGAGATGAACGCCGTCCCCGAGGGGGCCCGGCACCTCCAGAAACTCGAGGGCGCCGAGGATCCAGCCGGCGAGACCGGGCCGGGTGAGGCGGTAGAAGTGCTGCCGCCCCTCCCGCCGCTCCTCGACAAGGCGGTGCGCCCGCAGCGGCGCCAGATGCTGCGAGACGCGCGTGGCAGGCAGCGCGAGCGCATCGGCGATGCTGTTCACGTCCTTCTCGCCGCGCCGCAGCTCTTCGACGAGGCGCACACGGTCGGGGTGGGCGAGAACCTTGAGGAACTCCGCCAATTCCCTCGACACGATGACGCGACTGGGCATCCGTGCCCTCCATCTAAATGGCTGCAAGCCTCTGAAGATTTATACGTGCGAAGGTATATGGAATGTCCCGCAGGGTCAAATCGCCCCGGGAACCGGATTTACGCAAGAAAGTCAGAGAATTAGCGCGATGGCGCCGCCAGCCGGCAGGAACGGCTCATCGCACGCAAGCCACCGCAGACCGCACAGGGCGGCCCGCGGGCGGGCAAATCTACAGGATTGCGTGCAGGACGATGTTGGTCGGGGAGAGAGGATTCGAACCTCCGGCCCCTGCCTCCCGAAGACAGTGCTCTACCAGGCTGAGCTACTCCCCGACCGTGTCGGCTCCGCGCGGATCAAGCCCCCGCGGATCGAGGCAAGGCGCGCCCTATAGGGGGGAGAGGGCGGGGTGGCAAGCGGGCAATTGCGGCCTATAGTCGCGCGCATGGCCAGCCTCGCGAATCCGCTTTCCGCCGCCGTCGCGCCGCACCCCGAGCAGCAATATCTCGACCTCATGCGGCAGGTCTGGGAGACGGGCTCCGAGCGCATCGATCGCACGGGGGTGGGCACGCGCTCGGTCTGCGGGGCGATGCTGCGATTCGACCTTGGGGATGGGGCCATGCCGCTCCTCACCACCAAGCGGGTCTACTGGAAGACCGCGACGCGCGAACTGCTCTGGTTCCTCACCGGCGAGACCAACATCCGCCCGCTGGTGCTCCAGGGGGTGAAGATCTGGAACGAGTGGCCCCACGCGCGCTACGTGCGCGAGACGGGGGATCAGGTCAGCCTTGAGGATTTCGTCGCCCGCATCGCCGAGGACGAGGCTTTCGCGCGGCGTTGGGGCGATCTCGGGCCGGTCTACGGCAAGCAGTGGGTCGATTGGCCGACCTTTCGCTACCGTCCCGACGGCCTCTACGAGAAGGGCGAGGGCATCAACCAGGTGGCGCAGGTGATCGAATCCTTGCGCACCAGCCCCGGCAGCCGCCGCCACATCATCGAGGGCTGGAACGTCGCGGAATTGGACCGCATGGCGCTCCCGCCCTGCCACAAGACCTACCAGTTCCATGTCGCGGTGGAGGGCGCGGATGCGCGGCTCAACTGCCTCCTCTACCAGCGGAGCTGCGACGTCGCGCTGGGCCTGCCCTTCAACCTCTGGTCGGCCGCGCTCCTCACCGCGATGATCGCGCAGCAGGTCGACATGCTTCCCGGCGAGCTCGTGTGGATGGGGGGCGACGTGCACCTCTACCTGAACCATGCGCATCTCATCGAGGAGCAGCTGTCGCGCCAGCCGCAGGGCTATCCGCGGCTTGAGATCACAAGGCGGCCGGAAACAATTTTCGACTACCGGATCGAGGATTTCGCGGTGCATGATTACACGCCGCTCCCGCCGATCAGCGCCCCCGTTGCGGTGTGAGCCTCGCAGCGGGGCCGCCCTTGACCACTCCCGGCGCTTGAAATAAAAATACGTATACAAGCAATGATCGCACCCGCCTGCCGCGCGCGTGCCATCGCCATGGGAGAGCGCGACTGATGGCCGATCCAGCGAAACCGGCGGACAGCAACCGCCCGGCACTCGCGCTGCATGTGCCCGAGCCCAAGTATCGCCCCGGCGACACGGCGGACTTCTCGCATATCGATGTCGGCGCGCCCGGCGACCAGCCGCGCCCGGACGAAAGCGTCCACCCCTCGGAGATGGCGGGCCTCGCCTACGGGCTCGTGCGCGTGCTGGGCGACGACAACCACGCCCATGGGCCCTGGAACCCGCGGCTCGATCCCGAGACCCTGCGCCAGATGCTCGGCCACATGGCGCTGGTGCGCGCCTTCGACGAGCGGATGTTCCGCGGCCAGCGGCAGGGCAAGACCAGCTTCTACATGAAGTGCACCGGCGAGGAGGCGACCTCGGTCGCGGCCGCGATGGCGCTCGCCAGCGACGACATGGTGTTCCCCTCCTACCGCCAGCAGGGCATTCTCATCGCGCGCGGCTATCCGCTGATCGAGATGATCAACCAGATCTACTCGAACAAGGCCGACAAGCTGAAGGGCCGCCAGCTGCCGATCATGTATTCGAGCCGCGAGCATTCCTTCTTCTCGATCTCGGGCAACCTCGCCACGCAGACCCCGCAAGCGGTGGGCTGGGCGATGGCGAGCGCGATCAAGGGCGACAGCCGGATCGCGGCGACCTGGGTGGGCGAGGGCTCGACCGCGGAGGGGGATTTCCACAGCGCCTGCACCTTCGCGGCGGTCTATAATGCACCGGTTATCCTCAACGTTATCAACAACCAGTGGGCGATCTCCAGCTTCAGCGGCTTCGCCGGCGCCGAGCGCACCACCTTCGCCGCGCGCGGGCTCGGCTACGGGATCGCGGCGCTCAGGGTCGACGGCAACGACGCGCTCGCCTGCTACGCCGCCGCGCAGTGGGCCGCCAACCGCGCGCGCGGCAATCACGGGCCGACGCTGATCGAATACTTCACCTACCGCGCCGAGGGGCATTCCACCTCGGACGACCCCTCGGGCTACCGCTCCGCGCAGGAGCGCGAGGAGTGGCCGCTGGGCGATCCCGTCACCCGCCTCAAGAACCACCTCATCGCCATCGGCGAGTGGGATGAGGAGCGCCAGGCGGAGATGGACCGGGCATGCGCCGAGGAGGTCAAGGCCACCACCAAGGAGGCCGAGAAGAACGGCATCCTCGGCCACGGCCTCCACCACCCGTTCCACACCATGTTCGAGGACGTCTACGAGGAGCTGCCCTGGCACCTTCAGGAGCAGGCCGAGCAGGCCATCCGCGAACGCATCGCCAAGTTCGGCACCGAGAGGCCCTTCGGATGAGCGAGGACATTGTGAGCCTGGGCGAGAACGTCCTCGCCGAACGCCGCCTCAACATGATCGAGGCGATCAACGAGGCACTCGGCATCATGCTCGAGCGCGATCCCGACGTCATCATCATGGGCGAGGACGTGGGCTATTTCGGCGGCGTGTTCCGCGCCACGGCAGGACTGCAGGCGAAGTTCGGCAAGACCCGCGTCTTCGACACGCCGATCAGCGAATGCGGGATCATCGGCGTCGCGGTGGGGATGGGGGCCTATGGGCTCCGGCCGGTGCCGGAGATCCAGTTCGCCGACTACATCTACCCCGGCCTCGACCAGCTGATCTCCGAAGCCGCGCGGCTGCGCTATCGTTCGGCCGGGGACTACATCGCCCCGCTCACCGTGCGCTCGCCCTTCGGCGGGGGCATCTTCGGCGGCCAGACCCACAGCCAGAGCCCCGAGGCGCTGTTCACGCACGTGGCGGGCCTCAAGACCGTGATCCCGAGCACCCCGCACGATGCCAAGGGCCTGCTGATCGCCGCGATCGAGGACAACGACCCCGTCATCTTCTTCGAGCCCAAGCGCATCTACAACGGGCCCTTCTCGGGCTTCTACGACAAGCCGGTCGAGCCGTGGAAGAAGCACCCCGACAGCGTGGTGCCCGAGGGCTATTACCGCATCCCGCTCGGCAAGGCGCGCAAGGTGCGCGAGGGCGAGGCGCTGACCGTGCTCGCCTATGGCACGATGGTCCATGTCGCCGAGGCGGTCTGCACCGCCAAGGGTGTCGATGCCGAGATCCTCGACCTGCGCACGCTGGTGCCGCTCGACATTGAGGCGATCGAGGCGTCCGTCGAGAAGACCGGCCGCTGCCTCATCGTCCACGAGGCGACCCGCACCTCCGGTTTCGGCGCGGAGCTCTCCGCGCTCGTCACCGAACGCTGCTTCTACCACCTCGAAGCCCCGGTCGAACGCGTCACCGGCTTCGACACGCCCTATCCCCACAGCCTCGAATGGGCCTATTTCCCTGGCCCCGTCCGCATCGGCGAGGCGATCGACAAGCTTCTGAAGGACTGACCGCGACCATGGCGAAGTTCACATTCAACATGCCCGACGTGGGCGAGGGCGTCGCCGAGGCGGAGGTCGTCGAGTGGCACGTCAAAGTTGGCGACCGCGTGGAGGAGGACCAGCACCTCGTCGACGTGATGACCGACAAGGCGACGATCGACATCGAGAGCCCGGTCGCGGGCGTGGTCACGCAGCTCGCGGGCGAGGTGGGCGATACCATCGCCATCGGCGCAATGCTGCTGGTGATCGAGACCGACGGCGAGGGCGAGGCGACGGCCGAGGAAGCCGAGGCTGCCGCGGAGCAGATCGAGGACGAGATGTCGGATGCCCCCGTCCCGGCGGAGGTCGCCGAGCGGATCGAGGTCGAAACCTCGGACGCGAGCGACCAGGCGGATGCGGCGGCGCTTGTCGAACCCACGCCCGGTCGTGCTGAGCCTGTCGAAGCACCGTCCTTCACTTCGGAAGAGAAGAGCAGCCCTTCGACAAGCTCAGGGCGAACGGATGCTGGCGCGAAGGTCCTCGCGTCCCCCGCCGTCCGCCAGCGCGCCAAGGACCTCGGCATCGACCTTGCCGAGGTGAAGCCCGCCGCCGACGGGCGCGTGCGCCATGCCGATCTCGACGCCTTCCTCGCCTACAACGGCGGCTTCGGCGCGGCCGGCCTGCGCCGTGCCGACGAGACGATCAAGGTCATCGGCCTCCGCAAGCGCATCGCGCAGAACATGGCCGCGGCCAAGCGCCACATCCCGCACTTCACCTATGTCGAGGAGTGCGACATCACCGACCTCGAGGCCCTGCGCGCCCAGCTGAACGCCGCGCGGGGCGAGCGGCCCAAGCTCACCATGCTGCCGCTGCTCATCACCGCGATCTGCAAGACCATCCCGCAGTTCCCGATGATCAACGCGCGCTACGATGACGAGGCCAATGTCGTCACCCGCTACGGCAGCGTGCATCTCGGCATGGCGGCGCAGACCGGCGCGGGGCTGATGGTCCCGGTGATCCGCGACGCGCAGGCGAAGAACCTGTGGCAGCTCGCCCGCGAGATCGGGCGTCTGGCGGAGGCCGCGCGGAGCGGCAAGGCGACCTCGGAGGAACTCTCCGGCTCGACGCTCACCGTCACCTCGCTGGGGCCGCTCGGCGGGGTGGCGACCACGCCGGTCATCAACCGGCCGGAAGTGGCGATCATCGGTCCCAACCGCATCGTCGAGCGCCCGATGTTCGTGCCCGACGGCATGGGCGGGGAGCGCATCGCCAAGCGCAAGCTGATGAACATCTCGATCTCCTGCGATCACCGCGTGGTCGACGGGCATGACGCGGCGAGCTTCATCCAGGCCGTGAAGAAGCTGATCGAGACGCCGGCGCTTCTGCTGGTCGACTGATTGCGATAATGTCGGCGCCGGGAGGTGCCGACATGACCGCAGACCCTCGGATCGACGACTACATCGCCAAGGCCGCGCCTTTCGCGCAGCCGATCCTTTCGCACGCCCGCGCGCTGGTCCACCGCGCGCTTCCCGAGGCGCAGGAGACGATCAAGTGGGGGATGCCGCACTTCACCGTGGGCGGGAAGAACGTCGTCGGCCTCGCCGCCTTCAAGGCCCATGCCGCGGTCGTGATCCACAATGAGGAGCGCACCGGAGAAGGCATGGGCGCACTGGGCAAGCTCGCGAGCCTCGCCGACCTGCCGAGCGACGAGGAGCTGATCGCGCGCTTCCGCGCGGGCACGGCGACGCTTGGCACCCCGAAGCCGAAGCGCGATCCCAAGCCGGAGCTGCCCGTCCCGCCCGCCTTCGCCGCCGCGCTCGAGGCCGTCCCGGCGGCACGCGCCACCTTCGAGGCCTTCGCCCCCTCGCACCGCCGCGAATATCTCGAGTGGATCGCCGAGGCCAAGCGCGAGGCCACCCGCGACAAGCGCATCGCGCAGGCGGTGGAGTGGCTCGCCGAGGGCAAGAAGCGGCACTGGAAGTACGAGACGTGCTGACGCACCCGCGCCCTTCGAAAATTTGCCGAATGGGCCGTTGACAGCCCTTCGCCCCGGTCCTAATGGCGCTGCTCCACGAGCGGGACGGCATCGCCGGCATGCTCGAGAGGACAAGATGCGCGGGTGTAGCTCAGTCGGTTAGAGCGCCGGCCTGTCACGCCGGAGGTCGCGGGTTCGAGCCCCGTCACTCGCGCCACTTGTTCCTCGAAGGGACGGCCTACAAGGCCATGCGAAGGCGGGCGTTCAGTCCGCCTTTTTGCTGTCCGGCGCCGGCGCATTCCAGTGGCCGGTCTCCATCCAGATCAGGAAGCGCCGCAAGGGCAGCAGCCAGACGACGCCGAGGATCACATAGACCACGGTCTGCGCGCCCCCGGACCAGCCCCCGATGATCCCCGGCGCATAGCGCGCGATCACCAGTCCGTAGGCCATCAGGGCGACGAACAGCGCGAAGATGCCGAAGGGAATTCGCCAGGTGGGGGTCTCGCGCATCACAGGCTTCCGTAGATCCGGGTGGGGGTGACGACCGCATCGAGCGGCATGTCGTGGGGTTCGGTGGGGAGGGTGTCGCAGGCCTGCGCATCCCATGCGAGGCCAACGGCGAGGAGGGGCGCATGTTCCGCGAGCCAGCGGTCGTAATGCCCGCCGCCCTGTCCGAGCCGGTGGCCGTCGGCGGTGAAGCCGACGAGCGGGACGAAGAGGACCTCGGGGACCAGCTCCTCGGCGTCGGGCTCGGGCTGGAGGATGCCGAAGGGGCCGACCGCCAGGTCCTCCTGCGCGTAGGGATCGGTGTGGTGGCGGAAGGTCATCGCCGCGCCGCGGTCGGCGAAGAAGGGCAGGGCGAGGGTGTGCCCCGCGTCACGGAAGAAGCGCGCATAGGCTGCCGCGGGCGCCTCGAAGGGGCCGGCGTGGTAGAGGCCGATGGTCGCCTCCTGCGGGATGCGCGCCAGCAGCGGCGCGGGCGGGCGGTGGAACATGAGAGCGCGCAGGTTGTCGGGCAATGCATCGACATGCGCCTTGCGCCGCGCGCGGAGGTCCTTGCGGAGTTCGTCCTTGATCATGGCGCTAGCTCAAACAGAAGAACGGGGCTTCGACAAGCTCAGCCCGGATGGGGGAGGAGCGAATATCGGCCCGCAGGGCCGCAAGCGCGACCGCGCACACGGACGAGCGCTCCAACGTTCGAGGCGAACACAATCGGCCCAAGGGGCCGCGAGGCCACGCGGCCGAGCCGCAGCGGGCGCAGCTTCGCTGCGCGTCTAGCGAGGAGCGCAGCCCGGATGGGCTGCGCCAAACATATAAAGTGGCGGAACCACCATGGGTCGTTTGCACTCGAAATCCTCTGACGCCTCAAACGTCAGGTGGGCGCCGTTTACCCGAGCCTCCCGGACGGACCGGCAGACAGGGGCAGGGACAGCTCCCATGGATTGCTTATAGCCTCAGGGATGTTCAACGGCTCGTGCCGGGCAGTCCCGCCAAGGATGTATCTAGGCGCTCGCAGCGGCGGCTTCAAGCGCGGCGGCGCTGGCCTCGGCCCGCGCGGCGAGCGCCTCAAGGCGCGCGGCGAGGGCTTCCTCGGCCTCGGCCGCGGCTGCGGGGGCGCCGAACAGGTCGAACTGCGGAGTGGCAGGAGGAGGGGGCGGGGGCGGGGCGGCCTTCGCGGCGGCGGCGGCCTCGCGGGTCCGGGCAAGCTCCGCCTCGAGCCGGGCGACCGCCTTGCGCAGGACCTCGACCTCGGCGTTGCCGGGTGCGGGAGCGGGAGGCGGCGGCGGTTCGGTCGCGGCGGCGGCCTGCTTCTTCGCCTGGTCGAGCTCGTCGGCGAGGAACAGCGCGGCGAAGAGCAGGTTCTGCGCCTCGAGCGGCGCGCGCGCCTCGCCGAGTTGCGCATACTTGTCCGCGATCATCGCGCCCAGCGAGCGGATGTGCGCCTCCTGCCCGGCGGCGCAGGCGACCGTGTAGGTCTTGGGGCCGATGACGAGGTTGACGGTGTTCATCGCCGGTCAGTCCTCCAGCTGGGCCAGCAGATCGTCGAGTTCGCGAAGGGATTCAGCCACTTGCTCGCGGAGCTTCTCGTGAACGTTGACGAGCTCCACGACCCGCGCGGAGCCGCCGGGCTGCTTCGTCTCCTCGCCCGCGGCGCTGTCGCGCACCGCGTCGATGCGCGCCATGGCGGCCTCGATCCGGGTCAGCGCGGTTGCGATGCGGTCGGCACTCATGCGCGCAACCGATACCAACAGAAGGAAGCGCGCGCAAAGCCTTGGGCGGGGCTGTTGATAAGTGCCCGGTGCCCGCCCCGCCGGGCGCGCTCCCGCTTATCACGCGCGCAAGGTTGACCTCCCCCGTCCCCTCGGCAATGGACCGGCGCGACCGCAACCGGGGTCGAATCGCGCAGGCGCGCGGCGGCTCCCGCTGGAGAACGCCCCGTGTCCATGAGCCTCGAGCCTGCCCGTCTCAAACCCATGGCCGACGCGATCCGCGCGCTGTCGATGGACGCGGTGGAGGCCGCCAATTCGGGCCACCCCGGGATGCCGATGGGCATGGCCGACGTCGCGACGGTGCTGTTCACCGGCCACCTCAAGTTCGACCCTGCCGCGCCCAAGTGGGCCGACCGCGACCGCTTCGTGCTCTCGGCGGGGCACGGCTCGATGCTGATCTACAGCCTGCTCCACCTCACCGGCTATGCCAGGCCGACGATCGAGGACATCGAGAACTTCCGCCAGCTCACCTCGCCTTGCGCCGGCCACCCCGAAAACTTCCTCCTGGAGGGCGTCGAGTGCACCACCGGGCCGCTGGGGCAGGGCCTCGCGATGGCGGTCGGCATGGCGATGGCCGAGCGGCACCTCAACGCGGTCTATGGCGACGACCTCGTCGACCACCGCACCTGGGTGATCGCGGGCGACGGGTGTCTGATGGAGGGGGTGAACCACGAGGCGATCGGGCTGGCCGGGCACCTCCAGCTCGGGCGCCTCAACGTGCTGTGGGACGACAACCGCATCACCATCGATGGGGCGACGGACCTCTCGACCAGCGAGGACATCAAGGCCCGCTATGCCGCGACCGGATGGCATGTCACGGAATGCGACGGCCACGACTTCGCCGACATCGAGCGCGCGCTGCAGGAGGCCAAGGCCGACCCGCGCCCCTCGCTGGTCGCCTGCCGCACGCTGATCGGCAAGGGCGCGCCCAACAAGCAGGGCACCAGCGCCACCCACGGCTCGCCGCTGGGCGGGGCGGAAGTGGCCGCCGCGCGCGAGACGCTGGGCTGGGCGCACGAAGCCTTCGACATTCCCACCGAGATCCGCGCCGAGTGGCACAGCGCCGCCGAGCCCGGCCGCGCCGCGCACGGCGCCTGGGCAGGGCGGCTCGAGGCGAGCCCCCACAAGGCCGAGTTCGAGCGCCGCATGGCGGGCGAGTTGCCCGAGGACTTCAGCCTCGCCGACCACATCGCCGGGCTGATCGCGAGCCCGCAGAAGATCGCCACCCGCAAGGCCTCCGAAATCGCGCTCGCGGCGATCAACCCGCAGCTTCCCGACACGATCGGCGGCAGCGCGGACCTGACGGGCTCGAACAATACGCTTGCCGGCGGGATCGGGGCCTTCACCCGCGACAACTACGCGGGCCGCTACGTCTATTACGGCATCCGCGAGTTCGGCATGGCCGCCGCGATGAACGGCATGGCGCTGCACGGCGGCGTGATCCCCTACGGCGGAACATTCCTGGTGTTCACCGACTATGCACGCGGCGCCATCCGCCTCTCGGCGCTCCAGCGCACCCGGGTGATCTACGTGATGACGCATGATTCCATCGGCCTCGGCGAGGACGGGCCGACGCACCAGCCGATCGAGCACCTCGCTTCGCTGCGGGCGATGCCGAACCTCCTCGTCATGCGCCCCGCCGACGCGGTGGAGACCGCCGAGTGCTGGGACATTGCCCTGCGTCAGCAGGACCGCCCGAGCGTCCTCGCCCTGACCCGCCAGAACCTGCCGCAGCTGCGGACCGAGGCGGCGGAGAACCTGTCCGCGAAAGGCGGCTACCGGCTCAAGGCCGCCGAGGCCGCGCGCAAGGTCGTGATCCTCGCCACCGGCTCCGAGGTGGAGCTGGCGGTCGCCTGCGCGGCGCAGCTCGAGGAGCAGGGCGTGGGCGCGGACGTCGTCTCGATGGTCTCGACCGAGCTCTTCGACGAGCAGGACGCCGCCTACCGCGCCGACATCCTGCCCGAGGATGCGCTGATCGTCTCGATCGAGGCGGCGAGCACTTTCGGGTGGCAGCGCTACACCGGGCGCGAGGGCCTCACCATCGGCCTCGACCGCTTCGGCGCCTCGGCCCCGGCGGGCGACCTGTTTGCCCATTTTGGCTTCACCGCGGAGGCAATCGTCCCGCAGATCCTGAACAAACTGAAGAACTAAGCAGGAGAACCTCTCATGGCCACCAAAGTTGCCATCAACGGCTTCGGCCGCATCGGCCGCCTTGTCGCCCGCGCGATCCTCGAGCGCAGCGACCACGATCTCGAGCTCGTCGCGATCAACGACCTCGCCGATGCCGCCTCCAACGCGCTGCTCTTCGCGCATGATTCGGTCCACGGCCGCTTCCACGGCGAGGTGAAGGCCGAGGGCGACGCGATCATCGTCAACGGCAAGCGCATCGCGGTGACCGCCGAAAAGGACCCGGGCAAGCTCCCCCACGCCGACATGGGCATCGACATCGTGCTGGAATGCACCGGCTTCTTCCAGTCGGACGAGGCGAGCCGCCCGCACCTTGCCGCCGGGGCCAAGCGCGTCATCATCTCCGCCCCCGCGACGGGCGTCAGCAAGACCATCGTCTACGGCGTGAACCACGAGACGCTCACGGCCGAGGACGAGATCATCTCCAACGCGAGCTGCACCACCAACTGCCTCGCGCCGGTCGCCAAGGTGCTGAACGACGCGATCGGGATCGAGCGCGGCTTCATGACCACGATCCACTCCTACACCAACGACCAGCGCATGCTCGACCAGATCCACAAGGACCTGCGCCGCGCCCGCGCCGGGGCGACCAACATGATCCCCACCACCACCGGCGCCGCGCGAGCGGTCGGGCTGGTGCTGCCGGAACTCAAGGGCAAGCTCGACGGCTCCTCGGTGCGCGTGCCGACCCCGAACGTGTCGATGGTCGACCTCGTCTTCGTCCCCTCGCGCGACACCAGTGCCGAGGAAATCAACGAAGCGCTCAAGGCCGCCGCGGAAGGGACGATGAAGGGCGTGCTCGACTACACCGACCAGCCGCTCGTCAGCTCGGACTTCAACCACTATCCGGCGTCCTCGACGGTCGACAGCCCCGAGACCTCGGTCATGGAAGGCAAGCTCGCCCGCGTCGTCAGCTGGTACGACAACGAGTGGGGCTTCTCGAACCGCATGATCGACACCGCCGGGGTGGTGGCGAAGTTCCTCTGACACACACGCCCAGCACCCGTTCGTGCTGAGCTTGTCGGAAGCGCAGCTGAACCGGCGGTTCAACCACCGTATTTTCTTTCAGCACTGTGCCGCGAAGGAAGGACGGCCCTTCGACAGGCTCAGGGCGAACGGAGAATTGCTTTGAGCACGTTCAAGACCCTCGATGACCTTCCCGCCGACCTCACCGGCGAAGTCGCGCTCGTCCGCGTCGACCTGAACCTGCCGATGAAGGACGGCTCGGCGACCGACGTGACCCGGGTCGAGGCGGTGAAGCCGACCATCCTCGAACTCGCCGGGCGCGGGGCCAAGGTGCTGCTGCTCGCCCACTTCGGCCGGCCGGGCGGCGCACGCTCCTCGACGCTCTCGACCAGCATGGTGGTGGGCGATGTCGAGCGGGTGATCGGCAAGGAGGTGATGTTCATCCCCGAGATCGCCGGGCCCGTGGTCCAGCAGTCGGTCGGCATCCTGCGCGCAGGGGACATCGGGCTTCTCGACAACACCCGCTTCTGGCCGGGCGAGGAGGCGAACGACCCGAACCTCGCGCAGGCCATCGCCGCGCACGGCACGCTCTACGTCAACGACGCCTTCAGCGCCGCGCACCGCGCCCACGCGACCACGGAAGGGCTCGCGCACTTCCTGCCCGCCTATGCGGGCCGCTCGATGGAAGCCGAGCTCAAGGCGCTCGATGCCGCCCTCGGCAACCCCGAGCAGCCGGTCGCGGCGGTGGTCGGCGGGGCCAAGGTCTCGACCAAGCTTGCGGTGCTCGAGAACCTCGTCGGCAAGGTCCAGCACCTCATCATCGGCGGGGGCATGGCCAACACCTTCCTCGCCGCGCGCGGCGTCGCCGTCGGCAAGAGTCTGTGCGAGCACGACCTTGCCCCCACGGTCGCTAGGATCATGGACGAGGCCGATCACGCCGGCTGCACCGTCCACCTGCCCTATGACGTGGTGGTCGCCAAGGAATTCGCCGCCAACCCGCCCTCGCTGCGGGTCTGCAACGTCCACGAGGTCGCCGAGGACGAGATGATCCTCGATCTCGGCCCGCAAGCGGTCGAAGCCCTTGCCGACGTCCTCAAGACCTGCCGCACGCTGGTCTGGAACGGGCCATTGGGCGCCTTCGAGACCGCGCCCTTCGACGCCGCTACTGTCGCGCTGGCGCGCACCGCGGCGGCGCTGAGCCTCGAAGGATCGCTCGTCAGCGTCGCGGGCGGCGGGGACACGGTCGCGGCGCTGGCCCACGCGGGCGCCTCGCAGGATTTCACCTATATCTCGACCGCCGGCGGCGCCTTCCTCGAATGGATGGAAGGCCGGGTGCTCCCCGGCGTCGCCGCGCTCGAGGGCTGACGCATGGCGGTGAGCGAAGCCGAGATCGAGGCGCTGGCGCTCTCGGCGATGCGCGCCTGGGTGGCGTGCGACGAGAAGGCGATGAAGAAGCTCACCATGCGCGACTTCATGTGCATGGTCGGCACCAAGCCGCCGCAGCTGCTCGACCGCCCGAGCTTCCTTGCGGCGATGGACGGCGGCTTCGCCTGCCGCGCCTTCACCTTCCGCGAGGTGCTGGTCCGCACCCACGGCAGCAGCGCGTGGTTCGTCGCGGCGGCGGACCTGAGGCTGGCGCTGGGGCGCGAGGAGTGGACGGGGCAGTTCCTCGTCAGCGACCTGTGGAAGTCCAAGGGGTGGGGCGGCAGGCACAAGCTTGCCGAGCGCAGCATCGCGGTGCTCGACCCCGACGAGAGCCGCGCGCGGGCGATCCAGCGGCTTCAGCTGTGGAACAAGGGGGGCAAGCGCCGATGAGCGAGGCGGTCGAGACGAGTTACGGGCAGCTTTCCGTGATGGAGGAGGGCGAGTTCGCCGGGTGGCGATACTGGAACGGGGACCCCTTCGAGACTCGCTCGGGGCCCTTCTACTACATGCGCGAGGATGACGGCTCCTATGTCGCCGCCTTCCGCGCCGAGGACCGCCACATGAACGGCGGCGGCTTCATGCACGGCGGCTGCATGCTGACCTTCGCCGACTTCGCGCTCTTCGCGATCGCCACCGACGAACTGAACGGCGACCATGCGGTGACACTGAACCTCGCGGGCGATTTCCTCGGCGCGATCGCCAGCGGCGCGCGGGTCGAGGCGCGCGGCGAGGTCACGCGGGGCGGGGGCAAGACAATCTTCGTGCGCGGGTTGGTGACCGGAGACGGCAAGCCCGCACTCAGCTTCACCGGCATCATCCGCCGCCTGTCGCGGCGCTGATCCTTCGCGGTTGCAGCACAGGAGAAGCCCCGTTAAGGCCCGCACCGAGCCTTTGTGCATACCTATGCATAGAGGGAAGACACCGCCCCGCAACGCCCCCCTCGCTACGGAGAGAGCCCGCATGAACACCGACGAAATGACCGCCCGCATCGCCACCGGACAGGGGTTCATCGCCGCGCTCGACCAGTCGGGGGGCTCCACGCCCAAGGCGCTGCGCGGCTACGGGGTCGAGGACAGCGAGTGGTCGGGCGATGACGAGATGTTCGCCCAGATCCACGCGATGCGCGCCCGCGTCATCACCGCGCCCTCCTTCGCCAGCGGCAAGGTGATCGGCGCGATCCTCTTCGAAAAGACGATGGACGGCGAGGTGAACGGCAAGCCCACCGCCGAGGCGCTCAAGGCCCGCGGGGTCGTCCCCTTCATCAAGGTCGACGAGGGGCTCGCCGATGAGGCCGACGGGGTGCAGCTCATGAAGCCGATGGGCAAGCTTTCCGGCCTGCTCGCCAAGTCCGTCGCGGCCGGCATGTTCGGCACCAAGATGCGCTCGGTCATCAAGTCCGCCAACCCCGCCGGGATCGCCGCGATCGTCGCCCAGCAGTTCGAGGTGGCCGCCGAGATCACCGGCGCCGGGCTCATGCCGATCATCGAGCCCGAATACGACATCAACGCCGCGGACCGCGCGCAGGGCGAGAAGATGCTCCTCGCCGAGATCACCAAGCACCTCAACGCCCTGCCCGATGGCGACCAGGTGATGCTCAAGCTCTCGATCCCCGCCGAGGCCGGGCTCTACGCGCCGCTGGTCGACCACCCCAAGGTGCTGCGCGTCGTCGCGCTGTCGGGCGGGTTCTCGACCGACGAGGCCTGCGAGCGCCTCGCGCAGAACCCGGGCATGATCGCGAGCTTCAGCCGCGGGCTGCTCCAGGACCTGCGCAAGGGCCAGTCGGACGAGGAGTTCGACGCGGTGCTCGGCAAGGCCATCGACCAGATCGCCTGCGCCAGCGTCTGAGCCGCCTCGCGAGGGGTGACAGGGGCCGCGTGACGCTTTAGCGACACGCGCCATGACCCAGACCCAGCTCTACCTCATCTCGCCCCTCGACGTCGGCGGCGAGTTCCCCGCGCGGCTCGAACGCGCGCTGGCGGCGGGCGCGCGCCGGCACGGGGACCTCGTGACCGCCTTCCAGTTCCGCGTGAAGGGTTTGGACCAGCACGAGGCCGCGCGCCTCGCCGCCCCGCTCCAGGCGATCTGCGCGGCGCATGACGTGGCCTTCATCGTCAACGATTCGGTGGCGCTGGCCAAGCGGTTGAAGGCCGACGGGGTGCATCTCGGGCAGGAGGACGGCTCGCCCAAGGACGCGCGCGCCGAACTCGGGCGCGAGGCGCAGATCGGCGTCACCTGCCACGCCAGCCGCCACCTCGCGATGGAAGCGGGCGAGGCGGGGGCGGACTATGTCGCCTTCGGAGCCTTCTACCCCTCGGCCACCAAGGACAAGGGCGACGCCGAGCGCCCCGACCCCGAGATGCTGCGCTGGTGGACCACTCTTTTCGAGATTCCCTGCGTCGCCATCGGCGGCATCACCCCCGACAACTGCACCCCGCTGGTCGAGGCGGGCGCCGACTTCCTCGCCGTCAGCCACGCCGTGTGGGGCGGGGACGAGGTCGCCGCGATCGAGGCGTTTGCGCGGGCGATGCGGGGGTGACGCCTGCGAAGGGTGCTATCAGGTCGGTGCATCCACTTTTCGTCATCCCAGCGGAAGCTAGGACCCAGGGCATCGCGCGGCGCTCCATGAGGCTCTAGACCCCAGCTTTCGCTGGGGTGACGGCAAGAATTGAGCTGGGTTGCAATCCCCGGGATGCCCCCCCTCAGCCCACCCCGCCCACGCGGGTGCAGATCAGCTTGCTCGGACTCCCGTCGGGGTTGAGCTTCTGCAAGGTGTTCTGGCCGAGCGAGCGGAAGCGCTGGTCCTTCTTGGGGCCGCGGGTGAAGACCACCTCGGTGCCGCGCATCAGGTAGATGCCGCCCCCTTCCGGGCTCTCGTAGCTCGAGGCGGTGCCGATGCGGAACGCCTCCTCGGGCTGCTCGAGGAAGGCCTCGCCCCCCGCATCGCCGGGGAGGGCGCATTGCCAGTTGCCGTGGCGCAGGATGCCGAGCATCCCGCCGGTCTGCGCGTTCGCCGTCGCCTGCGGGCGCGAGGCGTTGCGGTCCTGCGCGAGCGCCGGGCCGGACAGCAGCAGGGCGGCGCTCGCCGCGAGCAGGGGAAGGAGGCGCGTCGTCATCGTGACCGCCCTCTACCAGCCCGCGCGCCGCGGCGCCAAGCCTTTCGCGACCGTCCGCCTCGCCCCGGCTTGCCGCCACCGGCCCGCTCGGCTATGGGCGCGCATCATTTGCGGGTGCGCCCCCTTGGCGGCGGCGCGCCTTCCTCGCTCTTTCCACCTTGCAAGAAGGCCCACAGCCCCATGAAGATCAGCGGCGTCGACATCCGCCCCGGCAACATCCTCGAATACGAAGGCGGCATCTGGAAGGTCGCCAAGATCCAGCACACCCAGCCGGGCAAGGGCGGGGCCTACATGCAGGTCGAGATGAAGAACCTGCAGGACGGCCGCAAGACCAACGTGCGCTTCCGCAGCGCCGACACGGTCGAGCGCGTGCGGCTCGACACCAAGGACTTCCAGTTCCTCTATGCCGAGGGCGACGACCTCGTCTTCATGGACAACGACACCTACGAGCAGATCACGCTGCCGGGCGACCTGCTCGGCGATGCGCGCCCCTTCCTCCAGGACGGTATGCAGGTGAGCCTCGAGCTGTGGGACGAGAAGCCGATCTCGGTGCAGCTCCCCCAACAGATCGAGGCGACGATTGTTGAAGCGGATGCGGTGGTGAAGGGCCAGACCGCCTCCTCGAGCTACAAGCCCGCGATCCTCGACAACGGCGTGCGCATCATGGTCCCGCCGCACATCGAGAGCGGCACGCGGATCGTGGTCGACGTCTACGAGCAGGCCTACGTCGGCAAGGCCGGCTGAGCCTTGTAACCCCCCTTCGTGTCGAGCACAGTCGAGACACGCCAGCGCCGTGACAACGCCTCTCGACTACGCTCGAGGTGAACGGCAGAGAGTATTGTAATGGCAGCCATTTCCGGCCTCATCCGCGTCATGGAGCGCGCCGCGCGCAAGGCGGGCGGGCGTCTGCGGCGCGACTTCGGCGAAGTCGAGCACCTTCAGGTCAGCCGCAAGGGCCCGGCCGATTTCGTCAGCAAGGCCGACATGCGCGCCGAGCGCACGCTCTACGACGAGCTCTCCGCCGCGCGGCCCGGATGGGGCTTCGTGCTGGAGGAGGCGGGCGTGATCGAGGGCGATCCGGGGATGCCCCGGTGGATCGTCGATCCCCTCGACGGCACCAGCAACTTCCTCCACGGCATCCCGCACTTCGCCATCTCGATCGCCGCGCAGGAGCCGCGGCCCGACGGGAAGGGCTGGGGCGATGTCGTGGCGGGGGTGGTCTACCAGCCGATCACCGACCAGACCTTCTGGGCCGAGAAGTCGCGCGGGGCCTGGCTCCACGACGCGCGCCTCCGGGTCTCGGGCCGCTCGCGGCTCGGCGATGCGCTGGTCGCGACCGGCATCCCCTTCGCAGGCCACGGCGACTTTGCCGAATGGACGCGGATCTTCGGCGCGATCGGCCCCGAGGTCGCGGGCATCCGCCGCTTCGGCTCGGCCGCGCTCGATCTCGCCTATGTGGCGCAGGGCCGCTTCGACGGCTTCTGGGAGAGCGGCCTTTCGGAATGGGACACCGCCGCCGGCTGCCTGCTGGTGCGCGAGGCGGGCGGCTTCGTGAGCGACTTCCGCGGCCGGTCGGAGCCCATCCACGCGAACCAGGTGCTCGCCGCGAACGACGCGCTGCACTCCAAGCTGCACAAGCTGCTGGCCGGGGCGCTTCGGTAAGGCGCTCCGGGGGCGTTCCCGCGCGAGGGCGCCGCGGCCAGGTGGCGCCAGGTGGCCTCTTGCTCGGCTTTGACGGGGCCTTGACCCCCCTCAGACCTTCGCCAGACCCCTTCCAGACCCGGCCCGCCGCGATGTTTCACGTGAAACATCGGCAACGGGATTGATGCGCGGCGTAAGGCGGGGTAACAGCCCGCGGGTCCGCTCCGGGGCCCCTGTGGTGGAATTGGTAGACGCGACCGACTCAAAATCGGTTGGAGAAATCCGTGCCAGTTCGAGTCTGGCCAGGGGCACCATCCGACCTTCCGCTCGCCGAGCGACGCCTCGCCTCGCGCCCGCAGGATCGCGCGATCCTTGCAGCAGAATGAAGGAATGTCAGGACCTTGTTCGGAGCCATCGCGCCAGAATACTCCCCCTACGTCGGACTGCTGCTGCTGGTCGCGATCTTCGGCGCCTTCGCCTCGGAACGGCGCCCCCCGGTGGTGGTCGCGGTGCTCGGCGGGGTGACGATGATGGTGCTCGGCCTGATCTCGCCGGGTGAGTTGCTGGGGGTGTTCAGCAACACGGCCCCCGTCACCATCGCGGCGATGTTCGTCCTGTCGGGGGCCCTGCTCCGGACCGGCGTGCTGGAGGGCGTGTCGGGCTGGGTGATCGGACGCACCAAGCGCAAGCCCCGCCTCGCGGTGGCCGAGATCGGCGCGGGCACGATGCTTGCCTCCGCCTTCATGAACAACACGCCGGTGGTCATCGTGATGATCCCCATCATCAAGCGCCTCGCGCGGGTGATGGGGGTGGCGGCAACGCGGCTGCTGATCCCCCTGTCCTACATCTCGATCCTCGGCGGCACGCTGACGCTGATCGGAACCTCGACCAACCTGCTGGTGGACGGCGTGGCACAGGCGCAGGGCCTGCAGCCCTTCGGCATCTTCGAGATCACCGGCGTCGGCCTCGTCAGCGCGGCGGCGGGCCTGCTCCTGCTCGGCGCCACAGGCCGGTTCCTCCTGCCGAACCGGCCGGCCCACGGCCTCGACGAACGCGGGGAGAGCGACTCCTACCTCTCGCATCTGACCGTGACCGCGAACAGCCAGAGGCTCGGGCGGCGGATCGGCGACATCGCGATGTTCCGGCGGCAGGGCATCCGTCTCATCGGCGTCCAGCGCGGCAAGGTGATCGAGCGCAGCGGGTTCGACGACTGGGTGCTGAGTGCGGGGGACCAGCTGATCGTGGAAGCGAGCCCGGCCGAACTCGCGTCGCTCGCCGAGGCGGCGGATTTCCGCACCGGGCTGACCGGCGTGGGCGGCGGCATCGCGATGTCGGGGCCGGAGCGGCCCGCCGACGTGCAGCTCGTGCAGGCGGTGATCTCCTCCTCCCACCCGATCATCGGCCGGCGCCTCGCCGACATCCCGCTGCTGTCCCGGCTCAAGGTGAGGGTGCTGGGGCTCTCGCGCCCTCGTCACGTCGCCGGGCCGGACCTTGCCAATGTGCGGGTCCGCGCCGGGGACCGGATGCTCATCGCGGCGGGCAGCGATGCGGCCCATGCGCTTCAGGCCAACGTGCAGTTGACCGACGTCGGCACCGCGCCGGTCCGCGCCTTCCGGCGGGAGAAGGCGCCGATCGCCGTCCTCGCGCTCGCCGGCGTGGTGCTGATGGCCGCGCTGTTCGGCTATCCGATCGAGGGCCTCGCCATCGTCGCGGTCGGCGTGGTGCTGCTGTTCCGCTGCCTCGAGCCGGAGGAGGCCTGGCAGTCCATCGACGGCAACACGCTGGTGCTGATCTTCGGCATGCTGGCCGTGGGCCGGGGGCTGGAGAACGCCGGGACGATCGATCTGATCGTGCGTACGATCATGCCGGCGATGGCCAGCATGTCGCCCCTGCTGCTCGTCATCACGGTCTATGCCGTGTCGAGCCTGCTGACGGAGACCGTCACCAACAACGCCGTGGCGGTGATCATGACCCCGATCGTCATCGGACTGGGGGGCGCCCTCGGCGTGGACCCGCGTCAGCTCGTGGTGGCGGTGATGTTCGGCGCGAGCGCAAGCTTCGCCACGCCGATCGGGTATCAGACCAACACGCTGGTCTATGGCGCGGCCAATTACCGCTTCATGGATTTCCTGCGGATCGGCGTGCCGATGAACATCGTGGTCGGCGTCTCGGCGAGCATCGCGATCCTGTGGCTGATGTGAGCGTGCGGGCCTTCGATCCGGTGCCTCAGGTTGCGAACCGAAGCTGAGCCGGGCTCTTCAAGCCGCCGGCGATCTGCTATCGGCTGCGATCGGGTCGATGAAGGGAAGGGAATGGCAATGCGATTCAAAGCCGTTGCGACAGGCGCGAGCGCGCTGGCACTGCTGCTGATGGGGGCGCCCGCACAGGCCGACGCCCTGCGCGACGCGGTGGCGGCGGACCTGCCGGCGCTGGTCGAGCTCTACAAGGACCTCCACGCCAACCCCGAGCTCTCCTTCCAGGAGGTCGAGACCGCGGCGAAACTCGCGGCCCGCGCCCGCGCGCTCGGCTTCGAGGTCACCGAGGGCGTGGGCCGGACCGGCGTCGTCGCGGTGATGCGCAACGGCGAGGGGCCCACGGTCATGCTGCGCGCCGACATGGACGGGCTGCCGGTGATCGAGCAGACCGGACTGCCCTACGCCTCGAAGCGGCGCGCGATTGCGCAGAGCGGCACCGAGACCGGGGTGATGCACGCCTGCGGGCACGACACGCATATGGCCGCCTGGGTGGGCACCGCGCAGCAACTCGCGGCGCGCAAGGGCGAGTGGTCCGGCACGCTGGTGATGATCCTCCAGCCCGCCGAGGAGATCGGCGAGGGCGCCAAGGCGATGCTCGACGACGGGCTCTACACCCGCTTCCCCAAGCCCGACTACGTGCTCGCCTTTCACGACGCCGCGCAGTTCCCGGCGGGGCAGATCGGCTATTCCAAGGGCTTTGCCCTCGCCAATGTGGACTCGGTCGATGTCGTGGTGCCGGGGGTCGGCGGGCACGGCGCCTATCCGCACACGACCAAGGACCCCATCGTCATCGCCTCCAGCATCGTCATGCGCTTGCAGACGCTGGTGAGCCGCGAGTTGAACCCGACGGACTCGGCGGTGGTCACCGTCGGCAGCTTCCAGGCGGGCGCCAAGCACAACATCATCCCCGATGAGGCGCGGCTCCAGATCACGGTGCGCAGCTACGAGGACAAGACCCGTCAGCACCTGCTCGACGGCATCGCCCGCATCGCTCGCGCCGAGGCGATGGCGGCCGGCATGCCCGAGGACAAGCTGCCCAAGGTGACCGTGTCGGATCCCTACACGCCCGCCACCTACAACACCCCCGAGTTCACCGAGCGGGTGATGGCCGCGCTGAAGCCCCGGTTCGAGGGCCGCGTGCAGGAGACCCCGGCGGTGATGGGCGGCGAGGACTTCAGCCAGTTCTACCGCGCCGACCGCGAGAACGTGCAATCGCTGATCTTCTGGGTGGGCGGCGTGCCCCAAGCCCAGTGGGACCGCGCGCAGCGGGGCGAGATCGAGCTGCCCTCGCTGCACTCGCCCTTCTGGGCGCCCGACGCGCCGGTGGTGATCGCCACCGCGACCGAGGCGATGACCGCCGCGACGCTGGGGCTGATGGCGAAGAACGGCGGCTGACGAAATAATTCGGCCGCCGGAACGCGCCCCTTGCGAGGGCGTTCCGGCGGCCGTTTCTCCTCCCCAGGAGAACTTGTGAAAGGCGTTACTCGCCCGAGGGCACGTACGTGCCGAGGCGGTGGTGGAGCGCGTTGATCTTGGCGAGCTCCTCGCGGTCCTCGGTGTTGCGGGCGTGGCTTTCCAGCGCGCGGCGCAGCAGCTTCATGTCGGCAGTCGAGAGCAGCGCGCGGGCGCGGGCGGGCTCGGTCTTGGGGGTGTCGATATCGGTCATGTCACTCTCCGCTGGGTGATGTCACCCGCCGGTCTTAGGCGCATCGGGTGCATCCCGGAAGGCCGGATTGTCCGGTCCTCCCGGGATTCTCTCCCAATCAAGCCGCCTCGAACTGGTTCATCGTGTTGTGGATGCCGCCCGCCTTGAGAGCGGCTTCGCCGGCGAAGTATTCCTTGTGATCGTCGCCGATGTCGCTGCCCGACATGTTCTGGTGCTTCACGCAGGCGATCCCCTGGCGGATTTCCTCGCGCTGCACGTTCTTGACGTAGCCGAGCATGCCCGCCTCGCCGAAATATTCGCGGGCGAGGTTGTCGGTCGAAAGCGCCGCGGTGTGGTAGGTCGGCAGGGTGATGAGGTGGTGGAAGATTCCGGCCCGCGCCGCGGCATCGCGCTGGAAGGTGCGGATCTTCTCGTCGGCCTCGTTCGACAGCTCGGTGCCGTCGTAGTCGACGCTCATCAGCTTCGCGCGGTCGTAGGCCGAGACGTCCTTGCCCGCCGCTTCCCAGGCGTCGAACACCTGCTGGCGGAAGTTCAGCGTCCAGTTGAAGCTCGGCGAGTTGTTGTAGACGAGCTTGGCGTTGGGCACGACCTCGCGGATGCGGTCGACCATCTTGGCGATCTGCTCGACGTGCGGCTTCTCGGTCTCGATCCACAGCAGGTCCGCGCCGTTCTGGAGCGAGGTGATGCAGTCGAGCACGACGCGGTCCTCGCCCGTGCCGGGGCGGAACTGGTAGAGGTTCGAGGGCAGGCGCTTGGGCGCAAGCAGCTTGCCGTCGCGGCTGATGAAGACCTGACCGTTGGTGATGTTGGCCGGATCGACCTCCTCGGCATCGAGGAAGCTGTTGTACTGGTCACCGAGGTCGCCGGGCTCCTTCGAATAGGCGATCTGCTTGGTGAGGCCGGCGCCGAGCGAATCGGTGCGGGCGACGATGATGCCGTCCTCGACGCCGAGTTCGAGGAAGGCGTGGCGGCAGGCGCGGATCTTCTGGAGGAAGTCCTCGTGCGGCACGGTGACCTTGCCGTCCTGGTGGCCGCACTGCTTCTCGTCGGAGACCTGGTTCTCGATCTGGAGCGCGCAGGCGCCCGCCTCGATCATCTTCTTGGCGAGGAGGTAGGTCGCCTCGGCATTGCCGAAGCCCGCGTCGATGTCGGCGATGATCGGCACCACGTGGGTCTCGTAGTTGTCGATGGCGTTCTCGAGCCGCTTCGCCTCGACCTCGTCACCGGCCTTGCGGGCGGCGTCGAGGGCGCGGAACATCATGCCGAGCTCGCGGGCATCGGCCTGCTTGAGGAAGGTGTAGAGCTCCTCGATCAGCGCGGGCACCGAGGTCTTCTCGTGCATCGACTGGTCGGGCAGGGGGCCGAACTCGCTGCGCAGCGCGGCGACCATCCAACCCGAGAGGTAGAGGTAGCGGCGCTTGGTGGTGCCGAAGTGCTTCTTGATCGCGATCAGCTTCTGCTGCGCGATGAAGCCGTGCCAGCAGCCCAAGGACTGGGTGTACTGCGCCGGATCGGCGTCATAGGCGGCCATGTCGGCGCGCATGATCTTGGCGTTGTACTTGGCGATGTCTAGGCCGGTGGCGAAGCGGTTCTGGATCGCCATGCGCGCGGCGCTCTCGGGGTCGATGGCGGCCCAGCTCGGGCCATTGGCGGAGACGATGTCGTGCATCCGGGCGATGGTGTTCTGGTACGTCATGTCGCTTCTCCTGTCCAAGCCGGGGAGGGGAGCGCGAGTCAGGGAGGACCGCGCCGCCGTTGGAAAGGCTTTGCCGTGTTGCGGCGCAGCATGACAGGGAAAGTTACAGAAAATCGTGTCGCTATCCCGACAAACGCCCGCGATCTTGTGTAAAGAAGTAAATATTGTTACAAGCAGGCCATGGTCGACACCAACCTCCTCGCGGGACCCGCACTGCGCCGGCTGCGCAAGCGCGAGGGCCTCACCCAGGCCGGCATGGCGGGCATCCTCGGGATCTCGCCCTCCTACCTCAACCTCATCGAGCGCAACCAGCGCCCTCTGTCGGCGCGGGTGCTGGTGCAGGTGATCGAGCGCTTCGACTTCGACCCGCGCAGCTTGCGCGAGGACGACGTGATCGGCGGGCTCGACGGCATGGTGCGGCGCCTGTCCGACAAGCGCTTCGGCGATCTCGGGATCGACCGCGAGGAGGTGCAGGAGTTCCTCGCCGCCGCCCCGCAGGTCGCGGCGGCCTTCGCCCGGCTCTACGACACGGGCGGGGGCGAGCGCATGATCGTGGAGGATGCCGCCGCCGCCGCGCGCCGCGCGGTCGAGCGCTGGCAGAACCATTTCGCCGATCTCGACCACGCCGCCGAGGCGCTGGCCGACGAGTTGCGCCTCTCGCGCGGCGAGATCAGCGCCGCGCTCTCCGAGCGGCTGCGCGAGAAGCACCAGCTTTCGGTGCGCGTCCTGCCGGCCGAGGTCATGCCGGGGCAGGTCCACCGGCTCGACCTCCACGCGCGGCAATTGCAGCTCTCCGAAATGCTCCCCGGCGCCGCCCGCCGCTTCCAGATCGCGCGGCAGGTGGGGCTGCTGGAGATGCGCGAGGGGATCGAAACGCTGGTGGCAGGCGCGAACCTCGCCGGCTCCGAAGCGCGCGAGGCCCTGCGCGAGCACATCGCCGACTATCTCGCGGGCGCGCTGCTGCTGCCCTACCGGCGCTTCCTGCGCGCCTGCGAGGCGACGGGCTACGACCTCGCGGTGCTGCAACGCCGCTTCGCCGTCAGCTTCGATCAGGTCGCCCAGCGGCTCACCACGCTCGGGCGTGTGGGCGAGCGGGGGCTGCCCTTCTTCATGGCCGTGATCGACCACGCGGGGCGGTTGACGAGCTTCACCGCCGGCGGGAGCGGCGCGCTCTACCCCTTGGAGGGCGCGCGCTGGCCGGCCTGGGTGCCCTTCGCCGCCTTCGAGCGCCCCGGCACCGTGCTGACCCAGGCGGTGACCTTCGGCGAGGGCGATGCGGCGGCGCGGCACTGGTTCACCATCACCCGCACGGTCGACGGCGACGGGGTGATGTGTGCGGGAAGGCGCGCGGTGGTGCTCGGGATCGAGGCGCGCTTCGCGGGCGAACTCGCCCATGCGCGCGGGGTCTCGCTCGACCGGGCGGACGCGGTGCCTCTCGGCACGCCCTGTCTGAGGTGCGGCAAGGCGGAATGCCTCACCCCCGCGCCGGCCCGCCTCGCGGGCACGTTGCCTCGCCCGCGCGGGGCGGCTTCGGCCTGATGGAACCTTCCCGCGCCTGCGCGGGTTCCGCCCGCTCTCAAGCTAGGAGCACCTGATGGCCGAGGATCAGTTCCGCGAAACCCGCACCCCGGACGGGTCGACCCACACAACCATCATCCGCGAAACGCAGGCCCCGCGCCGGGGCGGTGGCTCCACCGCGCTGGTGCTGCTGGTGCTGCTGGTGGTGGTCGCGATCGGCGCCTTCGTCATGCTGCGCGGCCAGGACAGCGAGATCGCGCGCGACAACGCCATCGCCGGCGCCGCCGAGCAGGTCGGCGAAAGCGCACAGCGGGTCGGCAATGCCGTGGAGGACGCTGCGCAAAGGGTCGCACCGCGGTAGGTGCGCGGCTCCCCCTCTGGAGGAGCGTTGTAAAGTTTACCGACATTTCATCTCTGCGGACTAATCCGGTGCCAGCCAAGGTCAACCGGACAGCCCGCAGCGATGATCCGCCTGTTCAAGCACTACATCCCGCATGCCGTGCTGCTGCTCGGCTTGCTGGACCTGTGCCTGCTGGTGCTGGCGAGCGAGATCGCCTGGCAGTGGCGCACCCATCAGATCGGGATGGACGCAGGTCCCTTCGTCGAGCGCGCCCCCGCGCTGTTCGGGATCGCGACGGTGATCTGGCTCGCGATGATCGCGGTCGGGGTTTACGGCCCCAATGCGCTGAGATCGCTGCGCTTCGCGGGCGCGCGGCTGCTGGTGGCGATCAGCCTCGGCATCATCGCGCTGGCGGTCATCGATTTCCTGGTCCCCAGCGAGTGGTTCTGGCGCTCGACGCTGCTCTACACCATGGGCCTTGCCATCCTCGTGCTGGTCGCCGACCGGCTTCTGCTCAATTCCTTCCTCGGCTCCTCGGCCTTTCGCCGCCGGGTGATGGTGCTCGGCGCGGGCGACCGCGCGCAGCGCCTGCGGGAGCTGGGCGAGCGGCCCGAGACCGGCTTCGCGATCGTCGCCTATGTGGCGATGAGCGACGACAACCGGGTGGTCGAGGAGGCGATCCCGCGCTCGGCGATCCACGATCTCGGCCGCTTCGTCGAGAACCTCGGCGTCTCCGAGGTGGTCCTCGCGCTTCAGGAGCGTCGCAACGCGCTGCCCCTGAAGGATCTGCTGCGGATCAAGACCAAGGGTGTCCACGTCAACGATTTCTCGAGCTTCATCGAGCGCGAGACGGGGCGCGTGGATCTCGAGACGATCAACCCGTCATGGCTGATCTTCTCCGACGGCTTTTCCAGCTCGCGGATGCTTTCGAGCGCCTCGAAGCGCGTCTTCGACATCACCGCCAGCCTGGTCCTGCTTGTCCTGACGCTGCCGCTCATCGCCATCTTCGCGATGCTGGTGAAGCTCGACAGCAAGGGCCCCGCCTTCTTTCGCCAGACCCGCGTTGGCCTCTACGGCGAGCCCTTCACGCTGGTGAAGCTGCGCTCGATGCGCATCGATGCCGAGAAGGACGGCGCCAAGTGGGCCGAGGAGAACGATCCGCGCATCACCCGCCTCGGGCGCTTCATCCGCAAGGTCCGCATCGACGAGCTCCCCCAGACCTGGAGCGTGCTCAAGGGCGAGATGAGCTTCGTCGGCCCGCGTCCCGAGGTGCCCTCCTTCGTCGAGAGCCTTGAGGAGGAGATCCCCTTCTATTCCGAGCGGCACATGGTGAAGCCCGGCATTACGGGCTGGGCGCAGATCAACTACCCCTACGGTGCCTCGGTCGAGGACAGCCGCTGCAAGCTCGAGTATGATCTCTACTACGCCAAGAACTACACGCCCTTCCTCGACTTCGTGATCCTGCTCCAGACACTCCGGGTGATCCTCTGGCCGGAGGGCGCGCGGTGAGCGGGGCGGGGGCGCTGCTGCCGCTCGCGGGCCTCATCGCCTGGGTCGCCGGCGGCGTGCTGAGCGCGGGCGCGATGCTGTGGATCTGGCACCACGGCGAACGTGCGCGACCCGACCGCCTCGGGCTGATGACTGCCGCCGGGGCGAGCGCCCTGTGGTGCGCGCTCGCCGCAGGGCTCGGTGCGGACCACGGCGCGGCGGTGGTCGCGGCGATGGCGCGCAATCTTGCGCTCCTCGCCACGATCTTCAGCTTGTTCGCCGCCGACGGTCGCAGCGCGAGCCTCAAGCCCGTGCGGCCGGTCATCATCGCCCTCATCGTGGTCGAGCTGCTCCAGCCCATGGTTCTGCTGGCTGATGGCTCGTTGAACGGCCTCGGCGCGGCCGAGCAGGTGGCCTTCGAGGCGCGCCTCCTCATCGACATGCTGGTGGCGATCGGGGCGCTGATGCTGCTCCACAACCTCTATGCCGGCGCCGCTAACGCGCTGCGCCCGGTGCTGCGCTGGACCGGCATCGCGCTCACCGGGATCTTCGCCTTCGATCTCAACCTCTACACCCTCGCCTACCTTGGCGGAGCGATCCCGCCGTTGCTCGGCGAGGCGCGCGGGCTGTTCGCCGGGATCATGGCGGTGCTCTTCGCGCTCGGCATGAACGCCGCCGGGCCGCGGATGCAGTTCAGCCCCTCGCGCGCAGTCACCTTCCGCACGCTGTCGCTGCTGCTGATCGGCGGATATCTGGCCGCGCTGGCGCTGGTCACGAAGTCGCTGGCGCTGATCGGCGGGGATGTCGCACGTGCCGGGCAGGCGGTCGTCGTGGTGGTGGCGATCTGTGCCGCCGGCTTCGCGCTCCCCTCGCGGCGGCTGCGCGGATGGCTGCGCGTCACCGCGAGCAAGCACCTTTTCCAGCACCGCTACGACTACCGCCAGGAATGGCTGCGCTTCACCCGCACCATCGGCCACGGCGGCACCGCCGGCGCGAGCCTCGAGGAGCGCGTCGTGAAGGCGCTCGCCGACATCACCGAGAGCCCCGCCGGGCTCCTGCTGATGCCGAACGAGCAGGCCCAGCTCGAACTCACCGCGCGCTGGAACTGGCCGACCATCGCCGTCCCCGCGGTCGCGGGCGAATTCGCGCTCTCCGGCCTGCTCGAACAGCACAGCCTCGTCCTTGCCCTCGACGAGGCGCGCGCGGGCACCTCGCACCATGGCGAGGCCGCGCACGTGCCCGCATGGCTGATGGAGGCCGAGGACGCCTGGGCGCTGGTGCCGCTCATCCATTTCGACCGACTCGTCGGGGTGATCGTCCTCGCCCGCCCGCGCAACCCGCGCCAGCTCGACTGGGAGGACTTCGACCTGCTGCGCGTCGCAGGCCAGCAGCTCGCGAGCTACCTTGCCGAACAGGCCGGGCAGCAGGCGCTGATGGATGCGAGCCGCTTCGACGAGTTCAACCGGCGCATGGCCTTCGTGATGCACGACATCAAGAACCTCGTCAGCCAGCTCTCGCTGCTCGCCGCCAATGCCGAGAAGCACGCCGACAACCCCGCCTTCCGCGCCGACATGCTGGTGACCCTGCGCAACTCCGCCGACAAGCTGTCCGCGCTGCTCGCGAGGCTCGGGCGATACGGCTCGGGGCAGGTCGCGGCGCTGAGCGAGATCGAGCTCGTCGAGCTCGCCCGCGGCATCGCGGCGCGCTTTGCCCCGTCGCACCCGGTGATGCTCACTCGCGAGACGCCGGTCAGGGTGGTGGGCGACCGCGAGGCGCTGGAACAGGCGCTGATCCACCTCGTCCAGAACGCCGTCGATGCCAGCGAGCCGGGAAGTCCGGTGTTCCTCGACGTGGCCGCCGAGCAGCTGTCCGGCACCATCGAGGTGGTCGATGCAGGCCGCGGCATGAGCCCCGAGTTCGTCCGCACGGGTCTCTTCAAGCCCTTCGTCTCCTCCAAGCAGGGCGGCTTCGGGATCGGCGCCTTCGAGGCGCGGGAACTGGTGAGGGCGATGGGCGGACGGGTGATGGTGGAGAGCCGCGAGGGGCTCGGCACGCGCTTTGCCGTCACCCTGCCGCTCGTCGAGGCGGTGCGACTGCTGGAAGCGGGCGTGGGCAATGATGATCCGGCGAGCGAGGAGGTCGCGTGATGGCAGACAGGAAACCCGTGCTGCTGGTGATCGAGGACGATCCGGGTCTCCAAGCGCAGCTCAAGTGGGCCTATGACGATTTCGAGGTGGTGATCGCGGGCGACCGCGACAGCGCCATCGCCGCGCTGCGTTCCGAGGCGCCGGGCGTGGTGACGCTGGATCTCGGCCTGCCCCCCGATCCCGACGGCACTTCCGAAGGTTTCGCCGTGCTCGACGCGATCATGGCGCTCAAGCCCGACACCAAGGTGATCGTGGCGAGCGGCCACGGCGCGCGCGAGAGCGCATTGGCGGCGATCGCGCGGGGCGCCTACGACTTCTACCAGAAGCCGATCGACATCGACGCGCTGGGCCTGATCGTGCGCCGCGCCTTCAATCTGCGCGCCATCGAGGAGGAGAACCGCCGCCTCGTCGCTTCGGCGAGCGCGGACAAGACCGTGCTGGGCCGCCTCATCACGGGCGCGCCGGAGATGGTCAAGGTCGCGCGCACCATCGAGCGGGTGGCGCGCACCTCTGTCTCCGTCATGCTGCTCGGCGCGAGCGGGACGGGCAAGGAATTGCTCGCCAAGGGCCTGCACGAGGCGAGCGACCGCGCCGACGGTCCCTTCATCGCGATCAACTGTGCCGCGATTCCGGAAACCCTGCTCGAAAGCGAGCTGTTCGGGCACGAGAAGGGCGCCTTCACCGGGGCGGTCAAGACCACCGAGGGGAAGATCGAGAGTGCCGACGGGGGCACGCTGTTCCTCGACGAGGTGGGCGACATCCCCCTGCCGCTCCAGGTCAAGCTGCTGCGCTTCCTGCAGGAGCGCACCATCGAGCGGGTCGGCGGGCGCAAGGCCATCGCGGTCAACACCCGGATCGTGTGCGCCACGCACCAGGATCTCGAGAGCATGATCCACCAGGGCGCGTTCCGCGAGGATCTCTTCTACCGCCTCGCCGAGATCGTCGTGCGCATTCCCGGCCTCGCCGAGCGGCACGGCGATGCGGTGCTGCTCGCGAAGGCCTTCCTCAAGCGCTTCGCCGCCGAGATGAACCCCGCCGTGACCGGCTTTGCGCCCGATGCGCTCGCCGTGATCGACGCGCACGACTGGCCGGGCAACGTCCGCGAGCTCGAGAACCGGGTGAAGCGCGCGGTCATCATGGCCGATGGCAAGCTGGTGAGCGCCGACGATCTCGATCTGGGCTCCGCCGAGGAGCAGGAGGTCGACGTGCTCAACCTCAAGGCGGCGCGCGAGGCGGCGGACCGCAAGGTGATCCGCCACGCGCTCGCCCGCAGCGAGGGCAACATCTCGAGCACCGCCAAGCTGCTCGGGATCAGCCGCCCGACGCTCTACGACCTCCTCAAGCAGTATGACCTGCAGACCTAGAGCCCGGGCCGCGCTGGCCGCTGCGGCGCTGGCGCTGGGTCTGACGGGATGCGGTGAGGGGTCCGGTCGTCCGCCGCCGGCGATACCGGGGGAGGGCGGTCCGGCTCTAGCAATACTGCTCTCCGAAGCCGACGCCGCGATGGCGAAGGGTGCGCTGGCCGAGGTGGGCGGCAAGCTTGACGAGGCGCGCGGGCTTGCTCCCCGCAGTCCCGACCTGTGGCTGGCGATCGCCCGTCTGCGGCTGCGCGGCGGCGAGCATCTGTCGGCGCTGGAGGCCGCCGACCGCGCGCTCGCCTTCGGCCCCGACTATGCGCCGGCGCTGCTGCTGCGCGCGCTGATGGTGCGCGATGCCTATGGAGCGGCGGATGCGCTGGCGTGGTTCGAGGCGGCGCGCCGGGCCGATCCAGGCAATCCCGACGTGCTCGCCGAATATGCCGCGACGCTCGGTGACAGCGGCGAGGCCGGGGCGATGCTCGCGGCGGTGCGGGAGCTTGCGGTGCTTGCTCCCGAGGATCCGCGCGTGTTCTATCTTCAGGCGGTGCTGGCAGCGCGTAGCGGTCGCTACACTCTTGCGCGGAGCCTGCTCGCCCGCAGCGGCATGACCGGCCGGGGGGTGCCCGCGGCGCTGCTGCTCGAGGCGGTGATCAGCCTCGAGGAGGGCAATGCCGACAGCGCTGCCGAGACGCTCGAGGCGCTCGCCGCCCGCCAGCCTGCCAATGTCCGGGTGCGCGAACTCCTCGCCCGGGCCCTGCTCGCCGGCGGGCGGGAGAGCGACCTCGTGCGCCGCTTCGGCCCCGAGGCGGCACTGCCTGAGGCCTCGCCCTACATGGTCATGCTCGTCGCGCGGGCCTACGAGCGGTTGGGGGAGCGCACTTTAGCCGCACCGCTCCTCGCGCGAGCCTATCTGCCCTTACGCCCCGAGCCGGTGCTTCTGACACCCCGCGAAGGCCTGCCGCAACCGACACGGGAAGTGCGCCGGGCCCTGCTCGCAGGCGAGACTTCGCGCGCCCGGAGCGAGGCCGCGGCACTGCGCCAACGCTTCCCGGCCTCCGCCGATGTCGCGGCTCTCGCGGGAGACGCCCTGCTCGGCGCGGGCGAGCCTCGCGGCGCGCTCACCGCCTATGCGCTTGCCTCGGAAGCGCGGCGGCCCTGGCCGATCACGCGCAAGGCGGCGTGGACCTTCGCCCGCCACGGCAACCCCGCGGCATCCGATCTGCTGCTGACCCGCCAGGTCGCGGGCGAGACCCAGACCGCAAGCGCAGTCCTTGCGCTCGCCGAACGGCAGGCGGCGCGCGGCGACTGGACGCGCGTCGCGATGCTGCTGGATCATGTGCTCGCACTGGGTGCGGGACACGATCCGTCGCTGCTCGACCTGCGTCAGCGCGCGGCCCATGCGCTCGGCGAGGCACGGGACGCCGAGCGTTTCGCTGCCCTCCTCGCCGAGGTGCGTCCCCGCCCGCTCGCCGGCACATAGACACGCGGCCTCGACAAGCGGCTTGCAGCAGGGCAGGGGCCTCGCCCGATGTCCAGACCTCTCGCGACGCGCCTGCCGTTCCTCAGGGACCCGATGATCGCCGTGCTGGTGATCGCCACAGCGCTCGCCCTCGTCCTCCCTGCGGCGGGCGAGGCGCGCGCCACCGCCACAACCGTCTCCAATATCGGCATCTTCGCGCTCTTCCTCGTCAACGGAATGCGCATCCGCCGCAGCGAGATCGCCCGCGGCCTCGCCAACTGGCGCTATTTCGGGCCGCTGCTGCTGTTCGTCTTCGGCGCGATGACGCTTGCCGGCGTCGGGTTCGCGGCACTCGCGGGACAGCTTCTTCCGCCACTTGTCGCGCTCGGTTTCATCTTCCTCGGCGTGCTGCCCTCAACCGTCCAGTCGGCCACGTCATATACCAGTCTTGCGCAGGGGAATGTCGCGCTGTCGGTGGTGGGAGCGGCGCTTCTCAACATCGCCGGCGTGCTGGTGAGCGCTCCGCTCTTCGCGGCCGTGGGCGGCAGCGCCGCCGGCGATATCGGCAGCGAGGCGATCATCCGGATCGGGCTGATCCTCGTCCTGCCCTTCGCGATCGGGCAGGCGGTGCAGGACCGTGTGATCGACCGGGTCGCGGCCAACCGCGAGCGCATCGCCTGGCTCGACCGGGCGGTGATCGGGATCGCGGTCTATGTGGCCTTTTCCGGCGCGGTCGAGCAGGGGCTGGCGACGATGTTCGCCCCCCTCGACTGGGCGCTGCTCGTCGTGCTGGTGCTGGCGATGCTGGGGCTGGCGCTGGCGGCGGCGTGGGGCACGGCGAGCCTCCTCGGCCTGCCGCGCGCGGACCGGATCGCCTTCCTCTTCGCCGGATCGCAGAAGAGCGTCGCGATCGGCGCGCCGCTCGCCGCGATCCTCTTCCCGCCCGCGAGCGCCGGCTTCGTCATCGCGCCGCTGCTGCTCTACCACCTTGCGCAGCTGGTGTTCGCCGCGCCGCTCGCCATGCGGCTGGCGAAGGGCGCCGGCTAGGCCTTGGGCTGGTAGGTCTGTTCGGCGGTGGGGAAGCTGCGGGCGCGCACTTCCTCGGCATAGCGCGCCACGGTGCGGTCGATCACGCCCGCGATGTCCTCGTAGCGCTTCACGAAGCGCGGCACCCGCTCGAACATGCCGAGCATGTCCTCGGTGACGAGCACCTGCCCGTCACACTGCGCTGAGGCGCCGATGCCGATGGTGGGGCAGGAAACGGCCTGCGTCGCGGCGATCGCAATCGGCTCGACCACGCCCTCGACGACGATCGCGAAGGCGCCCGCCTCGTCCAGGGCCTTGGCGTCCGAGACGATCTTCTCCGCCTCGGCCTCCGAGCGCCCGCGCGCGCCGTAGCCGCCGAGCACGTTGACCGCCTGCGGAGTGAGGCCGACATGGCCCATCACCGGAATGCCGCGGCTGTTCAGGAACTCGACTGTCGGCGCCATGGCCGCGCCGCCCTCGAGCTTCACCGCCGCCGCACCCGTCTGCTTGAGGAGATAGGCCGCACTCTCGAAGGCCTGCTGCGGCGAGGCCTCGTAGGAGCCGAAAGGCATGTCGACCACCACCACCGAATGATAGCTGCCGCGCACCACCGCCGCGCCGTGGTTCGCCATCATCTCGAGCGTCACCGGCACCGTCGAGGGCAGGCCGTAGATCACCTGGCCGAGCGAGTCCCCAACCAAGAGCAGGTCGCAATGCGCATCGAGGATCTGAGCCTGGCGCGCGGTGTAGGCGGTGAGCATCACCAGCGGCTCGGCGGTGACGCCGTCCTTCTTCCTCGCCCGGATCGCGGGCACGGTGAGGCGCCGCATCGGCTGAGGGGTTGGGTTCGCCCGGCTGGTGCTGGTGTCGAGCTGGAAGGTCGTGGACATGGCGGGGATGTAGCGGCTGCGTGCGCCCGGGGAAACCCTGCGCTTTGCCGCTTGTGTTGCAGGCGTGTTGCGCTAGCGTTGCGCCCGTTCGATCGCGCGGGGGATCACGCCTGCGATCAGTGGGAGACCAAACTCAGATGTTTCTTGACCGGATCAAGCCGCTCGATGCGATCCTCGCAACAGCGGAAAAGAAGTCGCTGCATCGTTCTCTGGGCGCCGTGCAGCTGACGCTGTTCGGCATTGGCTGCATCATCGGCACCGGCATTTTCGTCCTGACTTCCGCGGGTGCGCAGAAGGCGGGCCCGGGTCTGATGCTGGCTTTCATCATCGCCGGCGCGGTCTGCATCGTCGCAGCGCTCTGCTATGCCGAGATCGCGGCGATGGTCCCTGTGGCGGGCTCGGCCTATACCTACACCTATGCGACCATGGGCGAACTGCTCGCCTGGACGGTCGGCTGGGCACTCGTGCTCGAATACGCCATCGCGGCCTCGGCCGTTTCGGTTGGTTGGTCTGGGTACTTCGCGGGGACGATCCTCAACGAGTTCTTCGGGTTCAGCCTGCCGGCCTGGCTCAGCGCCGGGCCGCTGGCGCTCGGCGGGTCGGAAGGCGGGCTGATCAACCTGCCTGCTCTGGTGATCGCGCTGCTGGTGACCTGGCTTCTGATGATCGGCACCACCGAGAGCGCGCGGGTCAATGCCGTGCTGGTGGCGATCAAGATCACCGCGCTCACCGCCTTCATCGGCCTCACGCTGACGAGCGCCTATTTCGATCCCGACAAGTTCAACCCCTTCCTGCCCGCCGGCATCTTCGGCGGCTTCGGCAGCGGTGTGGGCGCGGTCGGGGCGGCAGCGACGATCTTCTTCGCCTATGTCGGCTTCGACGCGGTCTCGACCGCCGCAGAAGAGACCAAGAACCCGCAGCGCAACGTGCCGATCGGTCTGGTCGGGTCGCTGCTGATCTGCACCGTGTTCTACATCCTCGTGGCGGCGGGCGCGATCGGGACCATCGGCGGGCAGCCCATCATGGGGCCCAATGGCGTGCCTTTCCCGGCTGGGTCGGAAGAGCTCGCGCGGCAGTGTCTCCTTCCCGAGCACCGTGACGCGCTGGTCTGCTCGAACGAGGCGCTGGCCCACGTGCTGCGCCAGATCGGCTTCTCGGGGATCGGCAACGTGCTCGGGATTGCGGCCTTCCTCGCGCTGCCCTCGGTGATCCTGATCCTGCTGTTCGGCCAGACCCGCATCTTCTTCGTGATGGCCCGCGACGGTCTGTTTCCCGAGAAGCTGGCCGAGGTGCACCCGAAGTGGAAGACGCCCTACATCGTGACGGGGCTGACCGGTCTGCTGGTGGCGGTGGCCGCGGCCTTCCTGCCGGTGGGGCAGCTCGCCGACATCGCCAATGCCGGGACGCTCTACGCTTTCTTCATGGTGGCGATCGCCGTGATGCTGCTCCGGAAGCAGGCGCCCGACCGTCAGCGTCCGTTCCGCGTACCGGCGCTGTGGCTGATCGGGCCGCTGACGATCGGCGGTTGCCTATTCCTGTTCCTCAACCTGCCGTTCGAGGCGATGCTGGTGCTGCCGGTCTGGACCCTGATCGGCTTCGCAATCTACTTCGCCTACAGCCGCGGCAACAGCCATCTGGGCCGCGGGGTGGTGGTCGTGGTCGACGACATCGAGGGCGAGGAGAAGATGGTGCCGATCCAGACACCGGACGTTTGATCGGGTTGACCGGAACGACGTTGCGAAGGGCCGCCTCCAAGGGCGGCCCTTTTGCTGTGGAGGGGGACGGGGCGATTGCCAAGCCGGGGCTGTTGGAACATAATGCGAACAAATGAGTCGTTCGCCCATGTCCTTCAAGATATCGAAGCCTTCGCCTGCCCGCCTCCTGTCGCGCCTGCACCCCGCGTCCGTGACCGAGGCCCGCTGGCGGCCGGGGCTCGCCGTGCAGCCGTTCCACTCCGAGATCTTTGCCCCGGCCAACGAGGCGAGCGGGGCAGGGCTGGCGCTCGCTCTGGCGCGTGACGCGCTGGCTGCGGCCGGCGAGGGGGATGATGGCCGCCATGTGCTGTGGGTGCAGGACAGGAGGGCGATCCGGCTCGGGGGGCGGCCCTGCCTCGCCGGGCTTCCACGGGACCTGCGGCACCGGCTGATCCACGTCGCCGCCGCCACGCCCGAGGACGCGCTCTTCGCGCTCGAGGAGGGGGTGCGCTGTCACGATCTTGCCTGTGTGGTCGGTGAGATCGCGGGCAACCCCCAGGCGCTTTCCTTCACCGCCTCGCGCCGCCTCAGCCTTACCGCCGAGCGCCACGGGGTGCGGCTGTGGCTGGTGCGGCTCGATGCCGAACCCGATCTCTCTTCGGCACGGATGCGCTGGCAGGCGCGCGCCGCGCCCTCACCGCCGCCACGCTGGAACCCGGTCGCCCCCGGCACCGCGGCCTGGCACGCCGAACTGTTCCGCGCGCGCAGCCACGCGCCGGGCGAATGGACATTGAGCGATGACAACGCAGCCCTCGTCATCCGCCGCGATCCCGACATCGACCTCGCCGCCGCGCCGGATCCTGTCCGTGTGGCTGGCCCGACTGTCGGTCGATCGCTGGCGGCTGTCGCACGCGTCTGAGGAACGCGCCGCCGCCGATGCCGCGCCCACCGCGCTGATCCTCGAGACGGCGCACGGGCCGCGCATCACCGCCGCCAATGACGCAGGGCTCGTGGCGGGCGGGCGCCCCGGGATGCTGCTCGCCGATGCGCGCGCGCTCTGCCCGGAGCTTGCCGCCGTCCCGGCCGATCCCGTGGGCGATCTCGCGCTGCTCGAGAAGCTCGGCGTCTGGGCGCAGCGCTGGGGCCCGTGGAGCGCGCTCGACCCGCCCGATGGGGTGCTGGTCGACGTCACCGGGGCGGCGCACCTGTTCGGCGGGGAGGAGGCGCTGCTCGCCGATGTCGCCGCCGCCTTTGCCGCCCGCGGCCTCACCGTCCGCGCTGCGCTTGCGCCCACCGCCGGGGCGGCCTGGGCGCTGGCACATCACGGCCCGCCCGCTGCCATCCTTGTGCCCGGCGACGATCCGCTCCGCCAGCTCGGCGATCTGCCGGTCGCGGCGCTCCGGCTCGACGAGGACGTGCTGACCGTCTTGCGCCGGCTCGGTATCAAGCGCCTCGGCGAGCTCGCCGGGGCGAGCGGGGCGGGCGAGGATCCGGACCGGGAGGTGGCTGCGCGCGATGCCCTGCGCCGGCGTTTCCGCAACCGCTCCTCGCCCGCCGCCAATCCGCTGCTGCGGCTCGACCAGCTGCTCGGTCGCGTGCCCGAGCCGCTGCTGCCCGTGATCGCGCAGACCATGCCGATGGTGCAGCGCCGCCTGATGGAGCCGCTGCGCCACCGTACCCCGCTCGACAAGGTGGTCGAGGATCTCGCCGCCGACATGGTGCGCGCGCTCGAGGCGCGGGGGGAGGGGGCACGGCGGCTCGAACTGGCGCTGTGGCGGGTCGATGGCGAGGTGCTGACACGCCGCATCGAGCTCGCCGCCGCGACCCGCGAGGCCGCGCACATCACCCGGCTCTTCGCGGCGCGACTCGACGATGTCGAGGCCGGCTTCGGGATCGAGACGGTGCAGCTGCGCGCCAGCTGGAGCGAGCCGCTCGGCCTCTCCCAGGCCGATCTCGATGCGGCCGCCGAGAACCACGGCACCGCGCTCGCCGCCTGCATCGACCGGCTGACGGTAAGGCTCGGGCCCAAGGCCGTCACCCGCCCGGTCGCCCGCGCCAGCCACATCCCCGAACGTGCGCAGGCCTGGCAGCCACCGCTCGATCCCGTGCCGCCGCTCCAGGGGGCGCTCGCCTTCCATGCCCGCCCGCTCAAGCTGCTCGACCGGCCGGAGCCGATCGCAGTGCTCTATGCCTCGCCCGACGGCGTGCCGCAGCGCTTCCGCTGGCGGGGGCAGGTGCGCGACGTCGCGCGGGTCGAGGGCCCCGAGCGGATCGCGCCCGAATGGTGGCGCGAACGCTCCACGACGCGCCTGCGCGACTATTACCGGATCGAGGACGAGGCCGGGCGGCGCTACTGGATCTACCGCCTCGGGCTCGCCGGCGACGGGCGTGGCGGGGTGCCCGACTGGTTTCTGCAGGGGCTTTTTGCCTGAGAGTTCAGGCGTTAACCCTAATCCCCCTTTACCGCGTCGCTTAGCCTTCCTTTACGGATTTGTGCGACGTCACGCGTATGAAACTCTCCTCGATCCCGCGGGCCGCCGAACGTCGGCCGATGAGCCTCACGGTCAAGAGCCGCGTACGCTCGCGCCTTGTGTTCGTCGACCTGATCGACATTTCGGAAGGGGGCTGCAAGATCCGCGCGAAGGCGGGCTTTGCCGAGGTGGGCGACCGGGTGACGATGAAGGTGGACGGCATCAATGCCCCGCTCGGCTCGATCGCCTGGGTCGACGGGCCGGTTGCCGGGGTCGCCTTCGAGGGCGCGATGCACCCGGCAGTGATCGACCATCTGTGCGCCGGCCTCGTGGGACAGGACCTCGCCGCGAAGCTGCGCCGCATCCTCTGACCGCACGCCGCGACCGGCTTGCAAGCTTTGCATTTGGCAGAAGGGTTGTTGGAACATATATGGAACGCTGAAAGGTGTTCCCCGGTTCCATGGCCCAGCAGACCTCTCCCAAGCCCACGTTACGCCAGAAGCTCGAGATCCTCGCCGATGCGGCGAAATACGATGCCTCCTGCGCCTCGTCCGGCACGGCGAAGAAGAACTCGCTCGGTGGTAAGGGGCTGGGCTCGACCGAGGGGATGGGCATTTGCCACGCCTATGCGCCGGACGGGCGCTGCATCTCGCTGCTCAAGATCCTGCTGACCAACCACTGCATCTTCGACTGCCACTACTGCATCAACCGCAAGAGCTCGAACGTGGCGCGGGCGCGCTTCACGCCGCAGGAGGTGGTCGACCTCACGCTCAACTTCTACCGCCGCAACTACATCGAGGGCCTCTTTCTCTCCTCGGGGATCGTGAAGAGCGCCAACCACACGATGGAGCAGCTGGTCGAGGTCGCGCGCATCCTGCGCGAGGAGCACGATTTCCGCGGCTACATCCACCTCAAGACCATCCCCGAGGCCGATGCCGAGATCATCCACGAGGCCGGACTCTATGCCGACCGCGTGTCGATCAATGTCGAACTGCCCACCGATAATGGCCTGACGCGCCTCGCCCCCGACAAGAACGCTCGCCAGATCGAGGGTGCAATGGGGCGCACGAAGGAGCGCATCCTCACCGCCAAGGACGAGCGTAGGAAATTCCGCCACGCCCCCCGCTTCGCGCCGGCCGGGCAATCGACCCAGATGATCGTTGGCGCGGACAACGCCAATGATGCGGCGATCATCGGCAAGGCGAGCACGCTCTACAACGCCTTCGGCCTGAGGCGCGTCTACTACAGCGCCTTCTCGCCGATCCCCGATGCCAGCGCGGTGCTGCCGCTGAAGCGACCTCCGTTGCTGCGCGAGCACCGCCTGTACCAGTCCGACTGGTTGATGCGCTTCTACGGCTTCGCCCCGCAGGAGGTGGCTGAGGCGGCCGAGGCGGACGGCAACCTGCCGCTCGACATTGATCCCAAGCTCGCCTGGGCGCTGAAGTTTCGCGAGAGCTTCCCGGTCGACGTCAACCGCGCGCCCAAGGAGCTGCTGCTGCGCGTGCCGGGGCTCGGCACCAAGGCGGTGGCGCGCATCCTCGCCGTGCGGCGGCACCGCAAGCTGCGCCTCGACGATGTCGCGCGGCTGACCGCCTCGCTTGCCAAGGTGCGGCCCTTCATCTGCACCCTCGACTGGCGCCCGACCCTGCTCACCGACCGCGCCGACCTGCGCCTGCGTCTCACGCCGAAGGTCGAGCAGCTGGAGCTGTTCGGATGACCGTGATGCAGAACGTCGCCGTTGCTTCGCACTACGCCGTCCACCTGCCGGCGCCTGACGATTTTGCCTTCTGGCGCGAGCGGGCCCGCGGCCTCATCCAGTGCGACGTCCCGCCCGACCGCGTCTCGTGGATCGAGCCCGGCGGCACGGGCGATCTCTTCGCGAGCGAAAGTCCCGCGCGCGGCGACAAGCGCCTGCCCGTGCCGCCCGCCGATGCCCCGCCGGTGCGCGCCAGCAAGCGGTTCCTTGAGATCGCCCGCAGCGCCGCGCTGCATTCCGACCCGGCCCGCTTCGGGCTGCTCTACCGGGTGCTGTGGCGGCTCCAGCGCACTCCGCGCCTGATGGAGGACAAGGCCGATCCGGAGGTGCGCCGCTGCGAGGAACTCGCCAAGGCGGTGCGGCGCGATGCGCACAAGATGCACGCCTTCGTCCGCTTCCGCGAGATGGCAGACGAGGACGGCACCCCGCACTTCGTCGCCTGGTTCGAGCCCGATCACCACATCGTGCGCAGCGAAGCCGGGTTCTTCATTCGCCGCTTCGCCAACATGCGCTGGTCGATCCTCACGCCGCGCGGCAGCATCCACTGGGATGGCGAGACCATGCGCGAAGGCCCCCCGGCGCGGCGCTCCGACGCGCCTTCGGGTGACCCGGTCGAAGACCTGTGGCGCTCCTACTATGCCTCGATATTCAATCCCGCCCGGCTGAAAGTCGGCGCGATGCTGTCGGAGATGCCGAAGAGGTACTGGAAGAACCTGCCCGAGGCCGAGCTGATCCCGCAGCTCATCGCCGGGGCGCAGGCGCGGGAGGCGCAGATGGTCTCGTCGGGCAGCCTCGACATGGGCGAACGGCCTTCAAGCCTGGAGGGCATCGACAAGGCGATCCACGCCTGCCGAATGTGCCCGATCGGCGAACTCGACAACCGCGCGGTGATGGGGGAGGGGCCGCGCGAGGCGCCGCTGATGATCGTCGGCGAGCAGCCGGGCGACCAGGAGGACCAAGCCGGGCGGCCCTTCGTCGGCCCGGCCGGACAGCTCCTCGGCGAGTATCTGGAGCGCGCCGGGATCGATCGCAGCCAGGCCTACGTCACCAACGCGGTCAAGCATTTCAAGTTCGTCTGGAAGGGCAAGCGCCGCCTCCACCAGTCGCCCGGCGCCAAGGAGATCGACACCTGCCGCTGGTGGCTCGAGGCCGAGCGCGACATCGTGAAACCCCGCCTCGTGCTGGCGCTGGGGGCGAGCGCGGCAAGGGGCCTCATCGGCAAGACGGTGAGCATCTCCAAGGCGCGGGGGAGCCCGATCAGCCTCGAGGACGGCACCGAGCTGTGGGTCACCGCGCACCCCTCCTACCTGCTGCGCCTCGAGGGCGAGGCGCGCGAGGAACAGGCGCGCCTCTTCGCGGCCGACCTCGCGGCGGTGAGGGAGCGGCTTGGCGAACTGACGGGCTGACATGCCCGACGCCCCGCTCACCCCAGACAAGCGCACGATCGACATCGACCCGGCCGAGGTCGCGCCGCCCGAGCGCGCGCCGTTCGTCGAACTCGGTCTCGTCAGCTGCTTCAGCTTCCTGCGCGGGGCCTCGGATGCGGTCGACCTTGTGCTCGCCGCCCACGCTGCCGGCTACGACGCGCTCGGCATCGCCGACGTCAACTCGATGGCCGGCGTGGTGCGCATCCACACCGAGGCCAAGACGCTGAAGATGCGCCCCGTGATCGGCTGCCGGATCGAGACGGTCGAGGGGCTGGCCTTCCTCGCCTATCCTGAGGACCGTGCCGCCTACGGGCGCCTGTGCCGCCTCATCAGCGCGGGCCGGATGCGGACGCTCTCGGGCGACTGGCAGGACAAGGGCGTGTGCGAGATCGACCTCGCGATGCTGGCGGCGCATTCGGAAGGCGTGCAGCTGATCCTGCTGCCGCCGGACGATCTGGAGGCGGTGCTGACGATCAGGGTGCCGAGCAACGTGATCCCATTTCGTAGGAGGAACGCCAACCAGGCTCGTCATGCTGAACTTGTTTCAGCATCCATTTCTCCTCCCGAAACCACGGCGCCCGAGGAGGAATGGACCCTGAACCAAGTTCAGGGTGACGGCAGGGTGGACCTCACCGCCTCGTTCCCCGAGCTCCTGCCCCATATCGCCCGCCAGCTTCCGACCCTGCGCCACCTCGCCGCAAGCTACCTCTACCGCGGCGACGACATCGCGCGGATCGAGCAGCTCGACGCCCTCGCGCGCGCCCACGGCTTTGGCCTCCTCGCCACCAACGACGTCCACTACCACGCCCCCGAACGCCGCGCGCTGCAGGACGTGATGACCGCGATCCGGCACAAGACAACCGTGGCGAAGGCCGGCCACCTGCTCCACCCCAATGCCGAACGGCACTTGAAGAGCCCCGCGCAGATGCAGCGCCTCTTCGCCCGCTGGCCCCATGCGATCCGTGCCGCGCGCGAAGTGGCGGACGCCTGCCGCTTCAGCCTCGACGAACTGCGCTACGAGTACCCAGAGGAGATCTATCCCGACGGCCAGACCCCGCAGGCCTTTCTGGAGAGCGAGGTCTGGGCCGGGGCCGCGCGCCGATACCCCGAAGGCCTGCCCGACAGCGTGCGCCGGACGCTCGAGCGCGAACTCGCCCTCATCGCCCGGCTCGACCTCGCGCGCTACTTTCTCACCATCAAGGACATCGTCGATTTCGCGCGCCGCCAGGAGCCGCCGATCCTGTGCCAGGGGCGGGGGAGCGCCGCCAATTCCGCGGTGTGCTACGTCCTCGGCATCACCTCGGTCGACCCGGCCAAGCACCAGCTCCTGTTCGACCGCTTCATCTCCGAGGAGCGCAAGGAGCCGCCCGACATCGACGTCGATTTCGAGCACGAGCGGCGCGAGGAGGTGATCCAGTACATTTACCGGAAGTATGGCCGCCATCGCGCCGGCCTGTGCGCCACCGTCATCCACTACCGACCGCGCATGGCGATCCGCGAGGTGGGGAAGGCCATGGGCCTCTCCGAGGACGTAACCGCCGCGCTCGCGCGCACCGTGTGGGGCGGGTGGGGCAACGAGCTCACCGAGAAGCACGCCGCCGAGACCGGCATGGACGTCACCGACCCGCACTTGCGGCGAGTCCTCAAGCTTACCGAGCAGATGATTGGAATGCCCCGCCATCTCGGCCAGCATGTCGGCGGCTTCATCCTCACCGAGGGCGCGCTCACCGAGACCGTGCCGATCGGCAACGGCGCCATGCCCGAGCGCTCCTTCATCGAGTGGGACAAGGACGACATCGACGCCCTCGGCATCCTCAAGGTCGACGTGCTGGCGCTGGGGATGCTTACCTGCATCCGCAAGTGCCTCGACCTGCTCGGCGCGCATCATGGCCGCGCGCTCACCCTCGCCACCGTCCCGCGCGAGGACCCGGAGACCTACGCGATGCTGCGCAAGGGCGATTCGCTCGGGGTCTTCCAGGTCGAGAGTCGGGCGCAGATGAACATGCTGCCGAGGCTGAGGCCGCGCGAGTTCTACGACCTCGTCATCCAGGTCGCGATCGTGCGCCCCGGCCCGATCCAGGGCGACATGGTGCACCCCTACCTCAAACGCCGCCGCGGGGCCGAGCCCGTGCAGATCCCCGCACCCGCGCCCGAACACGGGCCCCCTGACGAGCTCACCAGTATCCTCGGCCGCACGCTCGGGGTGCCGATCTTCCAGGAACAGGCGATGAAGATCGCGCTCGATGCGGCAAAGTTCAACAGCCTCGAGGCCAACCGCTTGCGCAAGGCGATGGCGACCTTCCGCAGCCGCGGGATGGTCGACGAGCTTCAGGACATAATGGTCGAGCGCATGGTCGAGCGCGGCTATGATCGCGACTTCGCGCAGCGCTGCTTCAACCAGATCCGCGGCTTCGGCGAATACGGCTTTCCCGAGAGCCACGCGGCGAGCTTCGCCCAGCTCGTCTACGTGTCGAGCTGGCTCAAGTGCCACTACCCGGCGGCTTTCGCCTGCGCGCTGCTCAATTCGCAGCCGATGGGCTTCTACGCGCCCGCGCAGATCGTGCGCGACGCGAAGGAGCACGGGGTGCCGGTGCTGCCGGTGGATGTGAATCAATCTGCCTGGGACTGCACGCTGGAGGGCGAGGGGGAGACCCACGCCCTGCGCCTCGGGCTCAGGCAGATCGACGGGCTGCCCGAGCATGTCGCCGCCGCGCTGGTGGCGGAGCGCGAGGAGCGCGGGGCCTATCGCGACGTCGCCGACCTGCGCGAGCGCGCCCGTCTCTCGCCTTCGCATATCGAGCGGCTCGCCAGTGCCGATGCCTTCACCTCATTGGGCCTCTCGCGGCGGCAGGCCCTGTGGGATGCGCGCAGCCTCGTCGCCGCGCCCGATCTGCCGCTGTTCCGCGCCGCCGGGGTGCGCGAGGAGGGGGCGGAGCGCAGCCTCATCCGCCTGCCCGCCATGCCGCTCTCCGAGGAGGTGGTGGCCGACTACCAGACCACCCGCCTCAGCCTCAAGGCGCACCCGATGGCCTTCCTGCGCGCCGATCTCGGCGCCCGCGGCTTCGTGCGCGCCTGCGACCTGCGCGCGCGCAAGTTCCGCTCGATGGTGCAGGTCGCGGGCGTGGTGCTGATCCGCCAGCGGCCGGGCAGCGCCAAGGGGGTGTGCTTCATCACCCTCGAGGACGAGACCGGGGTCATCAACCTCGTGGTCTGGCCCGATCTCAAGGAGAAGCAGCGCAAGGTGGTGATGGGGGCGCGGCTGATGGAGGTGCGGGGCCGCGTCGAATATGACGACGAGGTGATCCATGTGATTGCCCACCACATGACCGATGCCACACACCGGCTGCATATGCTCTCAGACGACCTGCTTTCCGCGCCGCTCGCCCGGGCCGATCACGTCAATGCGCCGCTGTCGGGCCGCAAGCCCCCGCAGGGGCGCGAGGCGATAGCCCCGCGTGACCTGATCGACGAACTGATCCCGCCGCACAACGTGAAAGGTCACCCGCGCGATCACCGCATCCTGCCGAAATCGCGCGATTTTCACTGATGCCCGATCCGAATGGCCCACCCCGGCGGCCCCTTGCCGCGCTCCGCGGACCGCTGTTCGCCCTTGCCCTGCTGGTCGCGGGGATCCTCGGTTGGCAGTGGCTGCTCGACAATCCGCAGCACAACCCCTCGGCGCCGCTCAACCTCAACGATCCGCCGGGCATGGCGACGCGCATGAAGCTCCAGCGGCTGCGCGGCGATGTCGAGGAATGCCGCGCGGTGCTGGCCCGCAGCGAAGTGGCCTTCACCGCCCTGCCGCCCGCGGGGGAGGGGGAGTGCGCGAGGCCGGACCGCACGCGCCTCGGCGACTATCCGCTCAGCCCCGACACGCCGCCGGTGACCTGCCCAATGGCCATCGCCCTGGAACTGTGGCGGCGCGATTCGGTGGCGCCGGCCGCGCGCGAGATCCTTGGGAGCGAGATCGCGCGGATCGAACACCTCGGCGCCTATTCCTGCCGCCGCATCTACGGCCGGGGCGAGGGCAACTGGAGCGAGCACGCCACCGGCAATGCCATCGACATCGCCGGCTTCGTGCTCGAGGACGGTCGCAGAATCAGCGTCTTGCGCGACTGGCCCGGCGAGGGGCCGGAGGCCGCATTCCTGCGGGAAGTGCGCAGCGGGGCGTGCAACGCCTTTGCGACGGTGCTCTCGCCCGACTACAATGCCGCCCATGCCGACCACTTCCACCTCGACCAGGACAGTCGCTGGGCGGGGGTCTGCCGCTGAGGGTCAGCTCGCCTCGAGCGCGTAGCCGGCGGAGCGGACGGTGCGGATCGGGTCCTTGGCGCCCTCGACGGTGATCGCCTTCCTCAGGCGGCGGATGTGGACGTCGACGGTGCGCAGCTCGATATCGGAGCCGGTGCCCCACACCCCGTCGAGCAGCTGCCCGCGGCTGAACACGCGGCCGGGGCTTTCCATGAAGAATTTCAGCAGCCTGTACTCGGTAGGCCCCAGTTGCAGCGCGCGGCCGCGGCGCTGGACCTTGTGGGCGACGGGATCGAGCCTGAGGTCCCCGACCTCAATCGTCTCGCCGGCCAGGGCGGGCCGGATGCGGCGCATAACGGCCGCGACACGGGCCAACAACTCCCTGGGAGAAAAGGGTTTTGTAAGGTAATCGTCGGCTCCGGTCTCGAGTCCCCGGACCCGGTCGTCCTCGGCCTCGCGGGCGGTGAGCATGATGATGGGGACGTGCGCCGTCTCCTTGTCGCGGCGCAGGCGGCGGCACACCTCGATCCCGCTGGTGCCCTCGATCATCCAGTCGAGGATGATCAGATCGGGCGTCTCCTCCGCCGCAAGCACCAGCGCCTCGTCCCCGTCGCCGGTGCAGCGGACGGAATATCCTTCGTTCTGAAAGCGATACTCGAGCAGCTCGGACAGTGCGGGATCGTCTTCGACCAGCAGCAGTTTGGCAGCGGACATGCGGAAGATGCCTCCTAGGGAGCCCCGCGGGGCGGGGGCACCCTCGCGCTATGTGTCACTTGCGCGACAGTTTGATGAAAGCCCCCGCGGATTTCAACCGGACCGTGACCGGCCCCGATGTTTCACGTGAAACACCGCCGGAACCCCCCGCAAGCGGGGGGCTGGAGGGGGTCTAAAGGGGGTCTAGGCGGGGTCTGGCACGATCTGGGCCCCACCCTGGCGCGGGCTAGGCCCCCGCGAAAACGATCAGCCTCAGCGATCCCCCTCGGGCGGGTAGGTGCCCGTCGCGGCGAAGTGGACCATTTCGGCCACGTTGGTCGCATGGTCGCCGATCCGCTCGATGTTGCGCGCCACGAAGAGCAGCTGCGCCGCGCTCGAGATGGTCGAGGGGTTCTCGACCATGTAGCTCACGAGGTTGCGGAAGATCGAGTTGTAGAAGCCGTCGACCTTGGCGTCGGTCGCGATCACTTCGCGCGCGAGGTCGGGATCGCGCGCGGCGTAGGCGGTGAGTACGTCGTGGACCATCTCCCCCGCGAGTTCGCCCATCGTCGGCAGCAAAGTCAGCGGCTCGAAGCGGGCGCGGCCCTCGATCATCCCGGTGCGCTTGGCGATGTTCTTCGAATAGTCGCCGATGCGCTCGAGCACCCCGCCGATCTTCAGGGCCGCGATCACCTCGCGCAGGTCGTCCGCCATCGGCGCGCGCAGGGCGATGATCCGCACTGCGAGCTTGTCGACCTCCATTTCGAGCGCGTCCATGCGCTTGTCGCGCGCCACCACCTGCTCGGCCAGCGCCTCGTCGCCGCGCACCAACGCGTCGAGCGATTCCGCGATCGCCACTTCCGCAAGGCCCCCCATCTCCGCGATCAGGCCGCGCAGGCGGGTGATGTCCTCGTCGAAGGCCTTGACGGTGTGCTCAGCCATCAGCCGTAACGTCCTGTGATATAGTCCTTGGTCCGTTCCTCGATGGGGTTGGTGAAGATCTCGGACGTCGGGCCGTATTCCACCATCTTGCCGAGGTGGAAGAAGGCGGTGCGCTGGCTGACGCGCGCGGCCTGCTGCATCGAGTGGGTGACGATCACGATGGCGTAGCGCCCGGAGAGTTCATCGATCAGTTCCTCGATCTTGGCGGTCGCGATCGGATCGAGCGCACTGGCCGGTTCGTCCATCAGGATGACCTCCGGGTCTACGGCAATGGCGCGGGCAATGCAAAGGCGCTGCTGCTGGCCGCCGGACAGCGCCGTGCCCGAATCCTCGAGCCGGTCCTTGACCTCGTCCCACAGCCCGGCGCGGGTCAGCGAGCGTTCGACGATCACGTCGAGATCGGCCTTCTTCTCGGCAAGGCCGTGGATCTTGGGCCCGTAGGCGATGTTCTCGTAGATCGACTTGGGGAAGGGGTTGGGCTTCTGGAACACCATGCCCACCCGCGCGCGCAGCTGGACGACGTCCATGCGGCTGCCGTGGATATCCTCGTCGTCGAGCTCGATGAGGCCGGTCACCTTGGCGGCGCCGATCGTGTCGTTCATGCGGTTGAAGCACCGCAGGAAGGTCGACTTGCCGCAGCCCGACGGGCCGATGAAGGCGGTGACGTAGTTGGGCGAGATGTCGATCGACACGTGGTCGATCGCCTTTTTGTCGCCGTAGAACACGCAGACGTCGCGCGCGCGGATCTTCGCGCTCTCGTCGGCCATATCGGGATGGATCACAGTCACCAGCGTTTCTCGAACTTGTTGCGGAGGTAGATGGCAAGGCCGTTCATGGCGAGCAGGAACGCGAGCAGCACGATGATCGCCGCGCTGGTGCGCTCCACGAAGCCGCGGTCGATCTCGTCGGACCACAGGAAGATCTGCATCGGCAGGACCGTGGCAGGCGAGGCGAAGCCTTCGGGCGGGGTGGCGACGAAGATGCGCATCCCGATGAGCAGCAGCGGCGCCGTTTCACCCAAGGCGCGGGCCATGCCGATGATCGTGCCGGTGAGCATCCCCGGAAGGGCGAGGGGGAGCACGTGGTGGAACACGACCTGCACCGGCGAGGCGCCGATCGCGAGCGCGCCGTCGCGGATCGAGGGCGGCACCGCCTTGATCGCGTTGCGCCCCGAGATGACGATCACCGGCATGGTCATCAGCGCCAGCGTCATGCCCCCAATGAGCGGCGCGGAGCGGAGGTTCGGGAACAGCGCCAGGAACACCGCGAGGCCGAGCAGGCCGAAGATGATCGAGGGCACGGCGGCAAGGTTGCTGATCGACACCTCGATGATGTCGGTCCAGCGGTTCCTCGGCGCATATTCTTCGAGATAGAGCGCCGAGAGCATCCCGATGGGGAAGGCCAGCACCAGCGTCACCAGCATGGTCAGCATCGAGCCCTTGAGCGCGCCCCAGATGCCGACCGACTGCGGGGTGGTCGCGTCGGAGCGGGCAAGGAAGGCCCAGTCCCAGTTGCGCGCGAGCCTGCCCTCCTGGGCGAGGCGGGTGGCCAGCGCCTGCATCTCCGGCGATCCCTCGCCCCTGAGGCCCGCGGCGAGCGTGGAGGTGACCGGGAGGTTGAAGGTCGCGGTGCGGTTGACGAGATCGGGATCGGCGGCGAGCGCGGCGGCGATGTCGCGCCAGGCGTCGGGAGCGACCTGAGCGGCGGCCTCGGCGCCGATCTGCTCCTCGGCGAAGAAGGTCACGACGTCGGGCAGGCCCTGCATCTCGAGCGTCTGGCCGGCGGTCGGGGCGGTCAGCGAGGTCGCGTCGCCGGTGATGCCGCTTGCGGGGAAGTCGATCGTGACGGCGAGCTCGGTGCGCTGGAAGCCGGCGACGCCGTTGATCAGCATGTTGCCCAGGAGGAACACCAGCACCGCCACCGAGAACACCACGGCGCCGAGGCCAATGATGCGAAAGTTGCGCTCCGAGCGGTAGCGCTTGGCAAGCCGCGCCTCGAAGGCCGCGGTGCGGGTCGGGCCGAGCGGCTGCGGCTTGGCGTCGCCCGCGGGGGAGAGGGGAACGGAGCTCATTCGTAGGCCTCGCGGAAACGCTTGACGACGCGCAGGGCGATGAAGTTGAGCGAGAGCGTCACCATGAACAGCACGAAGCCCAGGGCGTAGGCGCTGAGCGCGGCGGGGTGATCGGTGCTCTGCTCGCCGGTGAGAAGGTTGACGATCTGGACCGTGACGGTTGAGATCGGCTCCAGCGGGTTGGCGGTGAGGTTGGCGGCCTGCGAGGCGGCCATGACGACGATCATCGTCTCGCCAATGGCGCGGCTGACCGCGAGCATGATGCCCGCGACGATGCCCGGGAGGGCTGCGGGGAAGAGCACGCGGCGGATCGTCTCGGACTTGGTCGCCCCCATCGCGAGGCTCCCGTCACGCATCGCGCCGGGCACCGCGGCCATCGAATCGTCCGCCATGGAGGAGACGAAGGGGATGATCATCACCCCCATGACGATGCCCGCCGCGAGCGCGCTCTCGGTCGAGGCGTTGCTGATGCCCACGGCCACCGCGGCGTTGCGGATCATCGGGGCGAGGGTGAGCGCGGCGAAATAGCCGTAGACCACCGTGGGCACGCCCGCGAGCAGCTCCAGCAGCGGCTTGATCCAGGTGCGCACCCGCGGGTCGGCATATTGGGTGAGGTAGATCGCGCTCATCAGCCCCAGCGGGATCGCGACGATCATGGCAATGATTGCGCCGATGAAGATCGTCCCCCAGAACAGCGGCACCGCCCCGTAGCGCGAGGGATCGACCGCGTCGGGGCTCGCCATGGTGTCGGGGCTCCACTTGGTCCCGAACAGGAAGTCGATCGGCGAGACGACGCCGAAGAAGCGCACGGTCTCGAAGACGAGGCTCGCGAAGATGCCGAGCGTGGTGAGGATCGCCACCAGCGAGGCGACCAGCAGGATCATCATCACCGTCCGCTCGACCCGGGTGCGTGCACCGAACTGCGGCTTCAACCGCAGGAAGGCGAGCGCCCCGCCAGCGAGCGCGATGAGGATCGTCACCACGATCCCGATGGTGTTGTAGCGCGCGAAAGCCTCGCGGAAGGGGACGATCAGCGGCTCGGCCTCGTCGTTGAAGACGCCCGGCGCCTGACCCAGCGCCACCGCGCGCGCCTCGCCGAGGAAGGCGTCACGCTCGAAACCGAAGCCGGTGAGGTCCTGCGCCGCGGGGCTCGCCAGCACCGACTGGAGGACGAGCTGCGGGGCGATGATCCCCCACGCGACCACGAAGGCCAGCACCGGCAGCACCACCCACAGCGCCACGTACCAGGCATGGTAGATCGGCCGCGAGGTCGGGCGCAGCGCGGGGTCGCTCGACTGGAAGCCCCACGCCTTGGCGCGGCCGGCGAGCCAGCCGACGAGGCCGAGGCCCAGGGCAATCAGGATCAGCGTGATCGGCGACATGGTTCAGACCCGTGGTTCCATCCGGAAGTGCGCAGTGACGTCAGGCCGCCCGATTCCGTCGGCGGCATGAGAAGCGCGGACCGGCCCCTACGCCATGGCCGCCCCATGTTGAAGAAATAAGACACGACTATGACACTTGTTGAGATGCAGTGACGGGCGGGGCCCCGTCGCCGGGGGCCGGCTCGCCGGCGGGCGAGGACGATTTCTCCGCCGCCTCGCTTTCGGCGAGCGGGATCCGCACCACCACCCGCGTGCCCTTGCCGAGCTCGCTGGTGATGTCGAGCCGCCCGCGGTGGCGCTCGACGATGTGCTTGACGATCGCGAGGCCGAGCCCGGTGCCCCCAGAGGCGCGGCTGCGGCCCGGATCGGTGCGGTAGAAGCGGCGAGTGAGGTGCGGGATCTGCTCGGGCGCGATTCCCTCGCCCTCGTCGACCACCGCGATCCGTGCGAGATCGCCCTGCGCCAGGTCGAGCACCACGGTCACCGGACGGTCGGCGGCGCCATATTTCAGCGCATTGTCGACGAGGTTGCGCACCACCTGTTCGAGCTGCTGGAGATCGCCGAGCACCACCGGCGCGGCGGTGAGGTCGAGCCGCAGGCGTTCGATCCGCTGCGAACCCGCCGCATCGCGCGCCGCGCGCTCGACCAGCGAGGCGAGGTCGATGCGCGTCGTCGGCAGGTCGTGCTTCTCGGCCTCGACGCGGGACAGGCTCATGAGATCGCCGACCAGCGACTGCATCCGCTTCGCCTCGCGCTCGATGATCCCGAGGAACTTCTTCGCCACCGGTGTGTCGATGTCGCCATCGCCTTCCTGCAGCGTCTCGACATAGCCGAGGATCGCGGCGAGCGGCGTGCGCAGCTCGTGACTGGCGTTGGCGACGAAATCGGTGTGCGCCCGGCTGATGTCGGCCTCGGCGGTCTGGTTGATGAACTCGAGCATCGCCAGCCGCTCGTCGATTGGGCGGCGGCTGATCTGCCATATGTCGCCACGCCGCACGAGCCCGCGCACGATCGCCTCGCCCGGGCGGTTCTCGCCGAGCAGGCTGATCGCCTCGGGCTGGCGCAGCGCCACGCGCGCGTCCTGGCCGATGACGTGCGGCCCCAGCATCCGCCGCGCCGCGCGGTTGGCGAGGGCGATGGTGTTGCGCTCGGTCACCACGAAGGGGATCGAGGAATGCTCGATGAGGTCGCCGATCGATTCGAGGGTGAGGCGCTGCCTGACCTTGGCCTTGGGCGGCTCGGGCGGGCGTCCGGCGGCGACCAGCAGCGATCCGACCCACACCGTCAGCACCGACAGCGCAAGGACCGCATCGGTCCCGAGCAGCAGCAGCGCCACGAAGGTGATCGCCGCGAGCAGGATGCCGGCGATCGGGATGTTCTGGCCGCTGCCCATGCCGCACGCCCTTACAGGCAAGCGGGGGGAGTGGAAAGGGGCGCGCGGCGGATGCGGGATGCGAAAAGGGCGGCGAGGCCGAAGCCTGCCGCCCTGTTGCAACCACCGGTGAAGGTGGTGACCCCTACGGGAATCGAACCCGTGTTTCAGCCGTGAAAGGGCCGCGTCCTAACCGCTAGACGAAGGGGCCGTCGCGATTGCGAGAGCGCGCCTTTAGGGGGGTCGTCGGGGGCGGTCAAGCCCTGTCTTTCCACAGCCGCGGCAAAATTTCCGCAGGCTGCGTCAGTCCGCGAAGGCGGCGTCCTCAAGCTGGAGTTCGGCGGCCGGGCGGCTCCCCCAGTCGTCGATCTTCGCGCGGCCGGCGAGGTGGAAGCGGCGGCCCTGGCTCCGGTGGAGGAGGGTCTGCGCCATCTCGGTCTCGGCGGCGCGGAAGGCGATCGCCTTGAAGCTCTTGCCGTCGCTCCCGCTGGCGACGATCCTGAGGTGATCCTTGCCGACGACCTCGGCCTTGACGATCCGCACCGGGCCGACGGCGATGCGCGGCGCGGGCCAGCCGACGCCGTAGGGGCCGGCGGCCTCCAGCGTCTCGACGAGATCGGGGGTGAGCCCGCCCGGCGCGAGCGCGAGGTCGAGCAGCATCGCGGCGCCCGCCCGCGCGCGCTCGACATCGCGGGCAAGCCGCTCGTCGAGGAAGCCCGCGAAGTCGGCGAGCCGCGCCGGGTCGATGGTAAGGCCCGCCGCCATCGCGTGCCCGCCGCCCGCGACCAGCAGCCCGGCCTCGCGCGCGGCGATGATCGCGGCGCCGAGGTCGACGCCGCTGATCGAGCGGCCCGAGCCCTTGCCGGCGCCCTCGTCGAGCGCGATCACCACGGCGGGCTTGCCGGTCTTCTCCTTGATCCGCCCCGCGACGATGCCGATCACGCCGGGGTGCCAGCCGTGTCCGCTGAGCACCTGCACCGCCATGTTGTGCTGCCCGGCAAGCTGCGCCTCGGCGGCCTCCTGCACCGCGGCCTCTATGGCGCGGCGCTCCTCGTTCAGTTGCGAGAGCTGCGCGGCGATGGCGCGGGCCTCCTCCGGGTCGGCGGTGGTGAGCAGGCGCACGCCGAGGGTCGATTCCCCGATCCGCCCGCCCGCGTTGATCCGCGGCCCCAGTGCGAAGCCGAGGTCGCTGCATTGCGGCGCGCGGGTCAGCCGGCTCGCGTCCATCAGCGCCGCCATCCCGATCCGCCCGCGCCGGGCGAGGACCTTGAGGCCCTGCGCCACGAAGGCGCGGTTGAGGCCGTGGAGCGCGGCGACGTCAGCGACGGTGCCGAGGGCGACGAGATCGAGCAGGCTCAGGAGGTCGGGCTCCGCCCGTCCGCCCGCGAACCAGCCCCGCGCCCGCAGGCTGCGCACCAGCGCGATACCGAGGAGGAAGGCGACGCCGACCGCCGCGAGGTAGCCGTGGGCGGCGCCGAGGTCGCTCTCGTCGAGGCGATTCGGGTTGACGAGGGCGTGGGCCTCGGGAAGCTCGGGCGCGCACTTGTGGTGGTCGACCACGATCACGTCGACGCCCGCGCGCTTCGCCATCGCCAGCGCCTCGTGCGCCATCGCCCCGCAGTCGACGGTGACGATCAGCTGCGAGCCGCTCTCCGCGAGCCGGACCAGCGCCTCGCCCGAGGGGCCGTAGCCCTCGAGCAGGCGGTCGGGGATGTAGTAGCCGGCCTCGAGCCCGAGCTGGCGCAGAAGCTCCACGAGCAGCGCCGCGCTGGTCGCGCCGTCGACGTCGTAGTCGCCGTAGATCGTCACGCGCTCGCCCCTAGCCACGGCATCAGCGAGGCGCGCGGCGGCGACGTCCATGTCGCGGAAGGCGGAAGGGTCGGGCAGGAAGGCGCGCAGGGTGGGCTTGGCGTGGCGGGCGAGATCGTGCGCGGGCACGCCGCGGGTCAGGAGGAGCTGGTCGAGGATCGAATGATCGAGCCCCCCCGGGCCCGCGGTCTCGCCGATCTCCATGTTCCCCCCGCGCCACCGCCACGCCTTGCCCGAGAGCGAGGCGGCGACGCCGAGCACCGGCGCGAAGCCGGGCGAGGAGGGAAGGGCGCGGGTGGCCATGCCCGCCCGATAGCGTAAAGCCCGGGCGGCGCACAGCCGGGCGCGGTTGACAATCGACAGCCGCGCGCGCCAGCCTCCCCGCGATGACCGCCGCGCCGCCCCCCGAGCCCCGCCTCCTGATCCTCTGGCACAGCCGCACCGGCGCCAGCGAGGCGCTCGCCCGCGCGGCGGCCGAGGGGGCGGGGGAGGCCGCCTGGCTGGTCGCCGCCGCCGAGGCCGAGCCCGACATGCTGCTCGCCGCACAGGGCTATCTCTTCTGCTGCCCCGAGAACCTCGGCACCATGAGCGGGCTGATGAAGGAGATGTTCGACCGCGCCTACTACCCGGTGCTCGGCCGCATCGAGGGGCGGCCCTACGCGACCCTGATCGCCGCCGGATCGGACGGGGAGGGGGCGCAGCGCCAGATCGACCGGATTGCCACCGGATGGCGCCTCAGGCGCGTGGCCGAGCCGCTGATCGTCAATTGCGCGGCGCAGACGCCGGAGGCCATCGCCGCCCCGAAGACCCTCACCCCCGCGGCGCTCGCGACCGCCCGCGACACCGGCGCCGCCCTTGCCGAGGGGCTGCGGCTCGGCCTCTTCTAGCGATTGATCCGAAACGGGACAGGTCTTCCCTTTGGGGACTCGACGAGCTTGGGCGAATTCGCCAAATGTGCGCGGGGGAAAATCGGGCAACGTCGAGCCACTTACGGGGAGCCGCCAACATTTCACAGTCGCAGCGCGCTCCTTACGCCGAGCTGCATCTGCTGTTTGCCCCCGGCAAGCGGCCGGACCTTCCTGCGCTCCGGGCCTTCGCCGGCCGGCTGCCCGCGGTGAGCGTGAGCCACGTGCCCGCGCCCGAGGACATGTCCCATGCCGAGATGACCTGGTCGGGCCAGCTCGAATGGGTGGAGCTGCTGCGCGACGGGCTGACCTTCGATTGCAGCGGCCTCGCGCCCGGCCCGTCCGCGCCCCTGCCGACCTTCGCCCACCGTTTCGACCTGCCGGCCCTGCCGGGGCCCGACGAGGCGGAGACGCTGGTGCTGCGCCCCGGGCCGCACCTCATCGAGGGCGGATTCAGCCTGCCGCTCGCGCGCGGGCTGCTGGCGCTCGGCTGCGAGTTCGTGCGGCAGTTTGACGATCTTCTCGCGGTGGGCTGGGGGCCGGCGGGCACCGCCATCGGGCAGCGCTTCTTCGAGTCCGTGGTCAGCGCCTGGCTCGAGGGGGGGGCCTTCCCAGCGCTGGGCCTCACCGCCTTCGCCGAGACCGCCGACGACGCGCTCGAGAGCGTCGGCCTTGCGCACTGGATCGGGCAGGAGCTCAGGATCGAACCGCCGCTCAGCGCCGACCGGGTCGCCGCCACGCGGCTCGGCATCCGCCTAGTCAATCACCTCGTGCTCGCCGGGGGCCTGTCGGAGGACGACCGCATCGTCGCGCCCGACGGGACGCGCCTGCTCCTGCGGCCCTCGCGCGACCGCTCCGTCGTCAGCGTCTGGCGGGAGTGAGATGCGGGACGGGGGTCGCACTGCCAGCCTGACGATCATCACCTTCCGGGCGGTCAACGCTCCGGGACAGCCCGGCTATGACCCCGGTCTCCAGCGCCACCACCTGCTGCCGCGCCAGCTGCTCTCGCAGCGCTGCTTCGGCCGCATGTTCGCCGAGGTCGGCCGGATGCGGGTGGGCTTCGACGATTTCCGGCGCAACGGCCTGCTGCTCCCCGCGACGGAGGTCGCCTCGATGCGCACCGGGATGCCGCTCCACCGTGGCCCGCACCGCCGCTACAACGAGGTGGTGATCGCCCGCGTCGGCCGGATTGAGGCGGGCTGGGCGCTAGCCCGGCGGCGCGACGAGGAGGCGGCGCTGGCCGAGGCGCTGCTGCGGCTCAAGCTGTTGCAGGGTGCGCTCAGGCGCCAGCTCCTCGCCGAGCGGCGGCGGATCGTCCTCAACCGCAAGGACCCGCTCGGCGCGGGCTTCGACTTCACCGAGCTCGACGCGATGGCTGAGGCGCTGTGGACCGCGGAGTAGGCCCTACTCGGCCGCTTCCGCCAGCGCGCCCCACGAGGTGTAGCCCGAGTTGGCGATCAGCTGCGCGCGCGCGGCGTGGTACTCCCGCTCGAGCCGCGACACGAGGTCCTCGACGGTGCCGACCTCCTTGATCGTGCCGATCCCCTGGCCCGAGCCCCAGATGTCCTTCCACGCCTTGGCCTTGGTGTTGCCGCCGCTGCCGAAGTTCATCTTCGAGGGGTCGCTCTCGGGCAGGTTGTCCGGATCGAGCCCGGCCTGCTCGATTGATGAGCGCAGGTAGTTGCCGTGCACCCCGGTGAAGAGGTTGGTGTAGACGATCCCTTCCGAGGAGCCCTCGACGATGCCGTTCTTGTAGCCCTCGGTGGCGTTCGCCTCCTTGGTGGCGATGAAGGCGCTGCCGGCATAGGCGAAGTCGGCGCGCAGGGCCTGTGCTGCGAGGATCGTCGCCCCGTGCGCAACCGAGCCCGAGAGCGCGACCAGCCCGCCAAACCACTCGCGGATCTCCTGCATCAGCGCGAAGGGCGACAGCGCGCCCGCGTGCCCGCCCGCGCCGGCGGCGACGGGGATGAGGCCGTCCGCGCCCTTCTCGATCGCCTTCCTCGCGAAGCGGTTATTGATCACGTCGTGCATCGTGATCCCGCCCCAGGAGCGCACCGCGGTGTAGATGTCCTCGCGCGCGCCGAGCGAGGTGATGATCATCGGCACCTGCCACTTCGCGCAGGTCGCCATGTCGGCATCGACGCGGTCGTTGGTTTTGTGGATGATCTGGTTGACCGCGAAGGGCGCCGCGGGGCGATCGGGGTTCGCCCGGTTGTGCGCGGCGAGCTCTTCCGTGATCTGGTGGAGCCACTCGTCGAGCTGCGACTGCGGCCGGGCGTTCAGCGCCGGGAAGCTGCCGATGATCCCCGCCTTGCACTGCGCGATCACCAGCTCGGGGCCCGAGACGATGAACAGCGGCGATCCGATCAGCGGCAGGCGCAGGCGATCGAAGGGGGCGGGAAGGGGCATGGGTCTCTCCTCGAAACGTATTCGGCTTGAATGCCCGTCTCTAGCGGCGGTTCCCCGCCTGCCAAGCGCGAATTTGAGGGGTGCCGCTACGTCAAGCGAGCAGGTCCTCCAGTCCGTAGAACTGCGCCGCCGTGCCTGCGAAAAGCGCCGCCTTCTCCTCGGCGCTGGCGGAGCGGGCGAGGCGCTTGAAGGCGTTCCACAGCACCGCGTAGTCCGCACCCCAGTGGTCGACGGGGTAGTTGCTCTCGAACATGGCGCGGTTGGCGCCGAAGGCCTCGATGCAGGTCTCAATGTAGGGGCGCCACAGGGCGACGAGGTGCTCCGATGCGTGGCCGGCGGCGGGGCCGTCCTCGGGCAGGGCGCAGAAGGCCATCGCGAGCCCGCCGAGCTTCACGACCACATTCTCGCACTTGGCGAGTTCCCGGATGTTGCGCCGCCATTCGTCGAAGCGCTCGTGGAGCTTGCCCCGGTAGCTCGCGACGCCGACGGGCGTGCCGCAATGGTCGAGGCAGATCGGCTGATCGGGGAAGGCACGCGCGAGGTCGATGAGGTCGGGCAGCTGCGGCTCGAGCAGCCAGGCGTCGAAGGTCATCCCGCGCTTGCCGAGTTCGGCGAAACCCTCGCGGAAGGTCGCGTCGCGGTAGAGACCCTGCGGATGATGGAACGGGGGGCCGAGCACCTCGGGGTCGGCGTCCCACGCGGCGGCGTGGCGGATGCCCCGGAACCGCCGCGGCGCGGCCGCTTGCAGCGCGTCGAGCACCTCGCCCGCGGCGCTCCCGCGCATCAGGTCCGCGTGCCCGACGATCCCCGCGCAATAGCGCGAAGGGCCGTAGAGCCCGCTCGCCGATTGCGCCGCGACGCCGTTCACGAACTCGACCTCGCCCACCACCTTCAGCGCCTCGCCATAGGCGCCGTTGTAGAAGGCGCCGCACTCCATGTAGACCGTGCCGACGATGTTGTGCCCGCTCGTCATGTGCGCGTGGAGCTGGTCGAAGGTGTAGTAGGCATTGTCGACCAGCGCGGCGATGAAGTGATGGTGCGGCTCGGGGAACATCGGCAGCATCGGCCGCAGGTCCCAGAGGTGGTGGTGCGGGTCGATGATCGGCAGATCGGGCTCGAGGATGGCTTCGGTCATGGTCTCTCCCTCGCGGCGCCTTCCGCGGCGCTCTTCGCGAGGCAGGATTACCCGCCCCGATGCCCTGCGCAAGGCCCCAAAGGGTCAGTTCACCGCGCGGGTGTAGAGGTGCCAGGTCGCGTGGCCGAGCACCGGCAGCGCCACCACCAGCCCGAGGAAGGCGGGCAGCATGGCGAGGAACAGCACGCCCGCGATCACCGCAGCCCAGCCGAGCATCACCGGGCCATTGCGCCGCACCACCGCGAGGCTGGCGATGATTGCGGTCAGGAAATCGACCTTACGCGCCACCAGCAGCGGCAGGCTCACCACGGTCATGGCGTAGAAGGCAAAGGCCATCACGCCCCCGACCGCGCTCCCCACCGCCAGCATCGCGAGGCCCGGCGGAGTTGTCAGTGCGGCGAGCGGGTCGCGGCCCATGCCGCTTTCGGCCATGAAGACCGCGAAGATCGCGTGGGCGACGATCATCCAGAAGGAGAAGGCGACGAAGACGATCACCCCCATCGAGAGGATCTGGTCGTCGCCGTGGCCCTTAAGCGCGCCGAGCACCGCCCGCCAGGTGAGCGCCTCGCCCGCCGCCCGCCGCCGGCTCGCCTCGTAGAGCCCGACCGCGATGAAGGGCGCGACCAGCGGGAAGCCGGCGATGGCCGGGATCAGCCAGGTGAGATTGCCCCCGGCAAGCGTCGCCCAGCCGATCGCGAGACCGCCGAGCACATAAACGCCGCCGAAGAACAGCCCGAAGCGCGGCATGGCGAGGAAATCGCGCCATCCTGCACCCAGCGCGGCGGCGAGATCGCGCCATGCAAGGTCGTCCGCGACCTCCGGAGCAGGGGGCGGCAGCGGCACGGCAAGACCTGTCTCGCGGCTTTCCATCGGCGTGACCTTTCTCTCCCAACCGGCAGAATTGCGCGCAAACGTCGCTTCAGGCAAGCGGCTCAGTCGACGCGCGCCCGCCTCAGGACGACGGCGGCCACCGCAAGCAGCAGGATCGCACCCGCTTCATAGAGCAGATTGTCGGGTGCCATATCCTTGCCCTGCAGCACGATCAGGCGGGCGAGCGCGGTTATGGCAATGAAGATGGGGAAGATGAAGAAGGCCTGCTTGCCCGCGTGGAAGACCGCGATCATGCCGATGACCTCGGTGTAGAGGAACATCAGCAGGATGTCGGCCAGAGCGATCCGGCGCGCTTCCCAGACGGCGAGGATCTCGGTCCCTGCCGCGATCAGCGTCATCACTGCGGTGACCACCAGCAGGACCCGTTCGACGAGCAGGTAGCTGCGATCGGCAAGGCTCGGTCGGGCAAGCGGTTCGGCGGGCGGGGGATCGTCCATCGCCGACCGCTTATACCGCAATGCCCCGGTGCGTTAAAGCGACGCCGCGTCGCCTGCACCTGCGGCAACCGCCGAATTGGCCGCCGAGAGCACCGCGCGCACGCTGGCGGTGGCGATGTCCTCGTCGATCCCGCAGCCCCAGATCGTGCGGCCGTCCGGCGCGCGGCATTCGAGATAGGCGGCCGCCCGCGCGTCGGTGCCCGCCCCGAGCGCGTGTTCGGTGTAGTCGACCACCTCGAGCTCGACCCCAAAAGCCTCGCGCAGGGTGTCCATGACGCTCGAGATCAGCCCGTTGCCCCGGCCCGAAACGCTTTGCTCCTGCCCCTCGACCGCGATGGTGCCCGCGAAGATGCGCGTGCCGTCGGAGGCGCGGCTTTCCTCGTAGCGCACCAGCTGGAAGTGCTTGGGATGGATCTTGACGTGATAGGCGCGGCGGAAGGCGTCCCAGATGTCGGCGGCGTTGAGTTCGCGGCCCAGCTCGTCGGCCATTCGCTGGACGTGCTTCGAGAAATCCGCCTGCATCTTCTTCGGCAGCTTCAGCCCCTGGTCCTTCTCGAGCACCCAGGCGAAGCCGCCCTTGCCGGATTGCGAGTTGACCCGGATCACCGCCTCGTAGCTGCGCCCGAGATCGGCGGGATCGATGGGGAGGTAGGGCACCCGCCATTGCTCGTCGTTCTGCGCCTCGCGCGCCTCGAAGCCCTTCTTGATTGCGTCCTGGTGGGAGCCGCTGAAGGCGGTGTAGACCAGTTCGCCGCCATAGGGGTGGCGCTGATGGACGGGGATGTCGTTGCAGTACTCGACCGTCTCGATCACCCGGTCGATGTCCGAGAAGTCCAGTTTCGGATCAACGCCTTGCGTGTAGAGGTTGAGAGCCATTGTTACGAGGCAGCAATTGCCGGTGCGCTCACCATTGCCGAACAGGCAGCCCTCGACCCGGTCCGCGCCCGCCATCAGGCCCAGTTCCGCCGCGGCGACCCCGGTGCCGCGGTCGTTGTGGGTGTGGAGCGAGATCACCGCGCTCTCGCGGTTCGGCAGGTGGCGGGCGAAATACTCGATCTGGTCGGCGTAGATATTGGGCGTCGCCGCCTCGACCGTGGCGGGGAGGTTGAGGATGATCGGGTGGTCGGGGGTGGGGGCGAGCACCTCCATCACCGCGGCGCAGACCTCGATGGAGAAATCGAGTTCGGCGGTGGAGAAGGTCTCGGGCGAGTACTGGAAGTGCCACTCGGTGCCCGGATAGCGCGCCGCCTCGTCGCGCATCACCTTGGCGCCCGCGACGGCGATGGCCTTCACCTCCTCGCAGCTCATGCGGAAGACGATGTCGCGCCAGGCGGGCGAGACCGCGTTGTAGAGATGGACGATCGCCGCCCGCGCGCCCTCGAGGCTGGCGAAGGAGGTGCGGATCAGGTCCTCGCGGCTTTGCGTCAACACCTGGACGATCACGTCATCGGGGATCGCGTCCGATCGCACGAGGCCGGAGATGAAGTCGAACTCGGTCGCGCCCGCGCTGGGGAAGCCGATCTCGATCTCCTTCAGCCCCACCTCGACGAGCAGGTCGAAGAAGCGGCGCTTCTTCACCGCGTCCATGGGATCGATGATCGACTGGTTGCCGTCGCGCAGGTCGGTCGAGAGCCAGCGGGGGGCCTTCTCGATCAGCTTGGAGGGCCACTGACGGTTGGGCAGGTCGATCTGGCCGAAGGGGCGATACTTGGCGAAGGGCTCTTTGAGCATGGGCATGGGGATCGGCTCATCGCGGAGGAGGTGGGAAGCTGCGGCAGGTTACCCTTGGGAGTGGTGCCGCGCTGTCCGGTGCGCGCGCCGACCTACGCCCAAGGGCGCATAAGTCGAAGCAGCGCAAGTCCGTTCCGCGTCATGGCGGGCTCATTGCCGATTATTGCGCGGCGCGCAAGCCGGGAATGTGCCCTATTGCCCGGCGGCGTCAGCCGCAGCGCGCGTCACGGATGATGTTCTGTGCATCGAGCATGATCGACAGGCGCGGGTTCGTGGGGTCGCCATGGATGTTGGCGCTCCCGTAGGCGACGAAGCGCAGGTTCTCGGTGCGGCCGAGCACCTGGGCGATCTCGGCGCGGGTCGCCTGGTCGGCCAGCCTGCCGATGAAAGGCCCCATGAGCGGCGCGCCGCAGGTCCGCGCGGCGGGATCGGTGAGCGTGCCGGCCGCGAACGGCCCGGGGGCCGCGCCGGGCAGTGGGGCGGCGATCTGCGGGGTGGCGGTGGCGGCGGGGGCGGGCGTGGCCCCCGGCGTCGCCTCGCCCGTTCCGATGCGCGCGGCGAAGCTCTCGGCATCGTTGCCGGGCTGTGCGGGTTCGCTCCCGCAGGCGGCGAGCGCGAGGGCGGGAAGGGCGAGAAGAAGGGCACGCGTGGCGGTGATCATGCTGTCCGGTCCGTGTCTGAGGTCCGCTTCGCCAAAGCGCGCCTTGCGTTACCGGATTATGACAGGCCCCGCTCTAGCTGCGCCGCCGCAGCCGTTCGGGCGTGAGCTGGTCGACGCGGGTGACCCCCATGAGGCGCATCCCGCGCTCGATCTCGTCCTTGAGAATGCCCAGCGCGCGCTCGACCCCGGCCTGACCGGCAGCGGCGAGGGCATAGAGGTAGAGGCGCCCGCCCGAGGCGGCCGTTGCCCCGCTGCACAGGGCCTTGAGCACGTGGGTTCCGCGCCTCACGCCGCCGTCGCAGATGATCTCGATGCGGCCGCCCACCGCCTCGACGATCTCGGGAAGCTGGTCGAAGGGCGCGCGGCTGCCGTCCAGTTGCCGCCCGCCGTGGTTCGAGACCATGATCGCGTCCGCCCCGATCTCCGCCGCCCGGCGCGCGTCGGCGGCGCTCATCACACCCTTGAGCACGAAGGTGCCGCCCCAGTCCTCGCGGATACGCGCCGCCGTGTCCCAGTCCATCGCGGTGTCGAGCATGGTGTTGAAGTATTCGGCGATGCTCACCGCCTTGCCGGTGCCCTCGGTGACATGCGTGTCGAGATTCGGCAGGCGGAACTTCTCGCGGAAGAGATAGTCGAGCGTCCAGCGCGGGCGCGTGGCGTAGCTGATGACGCTCGCCGGGGTGAACCGCGGCGGGGTGGTGAAGCCGCTCCGCAGGCAACGCTCGCGCTTGCCCGAGACGATGGTGTCGACCGTCAGCGCCAGCGCATCGAACTTCGCGGCCTGGCAGCGTTCGATCATGTGGGTATTGAGCCCTTTGTCCTTGTGGACGTAGAGCTGGAACAGCTTAGGCCCGCTGGTGAGCGCGGCGATCTCCTCGATCGCACGGGTCGCGAGGCTCGAGATGCCGAACCACAAGCCGTATTTTTCCGCCGCGCGCGCGACCGCCGTCTCGCCTTGCCAGTGGAAGGCGCGTTGCACCGCCGTGGGCGAAAGCATCAGCGGCAGGGCGGAGCGGCGGCCGAGGATGGTGCAGGCGGTGTCGATCGTCTCCACCCCGGCGAGCACGTCGGGCACGAGGTCGACCTCGGCAAAGGCGGCGGTGTTGCGCGCCTTGGTCAGCTCGTCGTCCGCCGCACCGTCGATATAGTCGAATACCGGGAAGGGCAGCCGCGCCTTCGCCAGCGCGCGAAAATCCTCGATATTGTGGCAATCGGCAAGGCGCATGAGGATCGCCTTACCGATTGCCGCGAAGCTGTCGAGTGGGTGTCTTACTGCTTCTCGAAGGCCGCGCTGATGGTGAGTTCGACCTCGCGGCTCACCAACGGAGCGGCGTAGTCGATGCCCCACTGGCTGCGGTCCATCACGCCGCGCGCGTGGAAGCCGACCGTCTGCTTCTCGCTCATCGGGTTGGCGCCCGCACCCGAGAACTCGACTTCCAGCGTCACCGGCGCAGTGCGGCCGTTGAGCGTCAGATCGCCCGTCACGTTTGCGGTCAGATCGCCGGTGCGCTCGACGCGGGTCGAGACGAAACGCGCCGGCTCGGGCGAGGGTCCGAAGAAGTCGGGTGCGCCACCATCCTTGCCCGGACGCAGCAGGTGGTCTCGCAAACCCGCGCTCGCCACGGTTACATCGGCGATCGGGATCGTGACCTCGAGCCGCGCCGCCTCAATATTGGCGGGGTCCATCTGCATCGTGCCGGTGATCTGACCGAACAGGCCGAAATAATCGTTGAAGCCGAAGTGATCGACCTTCCACTTGATCAGCGTGTGTTCGGCATCGAGAGCGTAGTTCCCGGCCGTGACGCGCGAGGGATCCTGCGCGCCGGGCAGTTGCTGGGCGTTCTGCGCGAACAGATTGGGCGCAGCGGCAATGCCGCCGGTGACGGCGAGCACGGTCGCGGCTGCTGCGAAAGCAAGACGGTTCATCGATGATACCTCCTGTTGTTTCAGGAAGAATTCAGATGAACCTGCCTTGGTTCCGCGCTCCGGCCCGTCAGTTCTTCGCCTTGTCGACGAGCTTGTTGGCCGCGATCCACGGCATCATGGCGCGCAGCTTCTCGCCGGTCTGCTCGATCGGGTGGGCGGCGGCGCGCTTGCGGGCGGCCTTCAGCTCGGGCTGGCCGGCGCGGTTGTCGAGCACGAAGTTCTTGACGAAGCGCCCCGACTGGATGTCGTCGAGCACGCGCTTCATCTCGGCCTTGGTCTCGGGCGTGATGATGCGCGGGCCGGTGGTGATGTCGCCGTATTCCGCGGTGTTCGAGATCGAATAGCGCATGTTGGCGATGCCGCCCTCATAGAGCAGGTCGACGATCAGCTTGGTTTCGTGGAGGCACTCGAAATAGGCCATCTCGGGGGCGTAGCCGGCCTCGACCAGCGTCTCGAAGCCGGCGCGGATGAGCTCGACCAGGCCGCCGCACAGCACGACCTGCTCGCCGAACAGGTCGGTCTCGCATTCCTCGCGGAAGTTGGTCTCGATGATCCCCGAGCGCCCGCCGCCGACAGCGGAGGCGTAGGCGAGGGCGACATCATGCGCGGAGCCGCTCGCGTCCTGGTGGATCGCGATGAGGCAGGGCACGCCGCCGCCCTTCACGTATTCGCTGCGGACGGTGTGGCCCGGGCCCTTGGGCGCGATCATGATGACGTCGATGTCGGCGGGCGGCTCGATGAGGCCGAAATGGATGTTGAGCCCGTGCGCGAAGGCGAGGGCGGAGCCGGGCTTCATATGCCCCCTGAGATCCTGCTCCCAGATGCCGGCCTGGTGCTCGTCGGGTGCGAGAATCATGAGCACGTCGGCCCACTTGGCGGCCTCGGTGTTGGAGAGCACGGTGAACCCGGCGCCTTCCGCCTTCTTCGCCGTCGCCGAACCCTCGCGCAGGGCGATCGCGACCTCGGCGACGCCGGAGTCGCGCAGGTTCTGGGCGTGGGCGTGACCCTGCGAGCCGTAGCCGAGGATCGCGATCTTCTTCGGCTTGATGAGGTTCAGATCGGCATCGGCGTCGTAGTAGACTTTCATTTCTTCTTTCCTCGTTTTCTCGTCACCCCCGCGCAGGCGGGGGTCCCGCTTGTTCGCTTAAAGAGCTGGATTCCCGCCTTCGCGGGAATGACGAAGTGAAAGCAAAAACCGTTGGCTCAGGCCCCCTGCGCACCGCGCATCATGCCCACGATCCCGGTGCGGCCGACCTCGACCAGGCCCAGTTCGCGCATCAGGGCGATGAAGCTGTCGACCTTGTCGGGAGGCCCGGTGATCTCGAAGATGAAGCTTTCGGTGGTGGTGTCCACCGGCCGCGCCCGGAAAATGTCGGCGAGGCGCAGCGCCTCGACCCGCTTCTCGCCCGTGCCGCTGACCTTGATGAGCGCCAGCTCGCGCTCGACATGCGGGCCGGCGGTCGTGAGGTCGGTGACCTTGTGCACCGGCACCAGCCGCTCCAATTGCGCCTCGATCTGATCGATCACCTGCGGCGGGCCCTTGGTGACGATGGTGATGCGGCTCACCGCGTGGTCCTCGGTGATGTCGGCCACGGTGAGGCTGTCGATGTTGTAGCCGCGCGCGGTGAACAGGCCGGTGATCTTGGCGAGGATCCCCGGCTCGTTGTCGACGGTGACGGCGAGCACGTGGCGCTCCGAGGCGGCTTCGGTGATTTTCATGGGCGTTGGCTCGGGAGGTCGATGCTGACGGCGTGGGTAGGGAACGGCACCAGCAGCAAACCTGCAGCTATCAGCACACTCATCCCGCCCCAGACATATTCTCGACGACGCAAATCACGGATGCCGAGTGCGACAAGCCAAATCGCAGCCGCGATCTGCACGAAAATGACGAGCTCCATCACACCAGCGCCTTGGCTTCGTCGTCCATCGTGCCGTCGACCTTGTCGCCGTAGAGCAGCATCTCGGTGTGCGCGGCGCCGCTCGGGATCATCGGCAGGCAGTTGGCATCGGGCGCGACGAGGCAGTCGACCATCACCGGGCCGTCATGCGCGAGCATCGCCGCGATGCCTTCGTCGAGATCCTTCTCCTCGTGGATGCGAATGCCCTTCCAGCCATAGGCTTCCGCCAGCTTCACGAAGTCGGGGAGGCTGTCGGAGTAGGAGTTCGAATAGCGGCTCTCGTAGGTCAGCTCCTGCCACTGGCGGACCATGCCCATGTATTCGTTGTTGAGGATGAACACCTTGACCGGCAGGCGATACTGGCTCGCGGTGCCGAGTTCCTGGATGTTCATCTGGATGCTCGCCTCGCCCGCGATGTCGATCACCAGCGCGTCCGGGTGGCCGAGCTGCGCGCCGATCGCGGCGGGCAGGCCGTAGCCCATCGTGCCGAGCCCGCCGCTGGTCAGCCACTTATTCGGGTCCTCGAAGCCGAAATACTGCGCCGCCCACATCTGGTGCTGGCCGACCTCGGTGGTGATGATCGGCTTGCGCGCGTGGGTGAGGGCGTGGAGCCGCTCGACCGCCTTCTGCGGCATGATCATGCCCGGGTTCTTGGCCGAACGCTCGGGATAGGCGAGGCACTCGCGCGCCCGCCAGCCGGCGATGCGCGCCTTCCACTCGCCGAGGTCGCGCGCCTGCCTGCTGCCCCACGCCTCGATGAGCTGGGACAGAACCGTCCCGCAATCGCCGAGGATGCCGAGGTCGACCGCGACGGTCTTGTTGATCGAGGAGCGGTCGATGTCGATGTGGATCTTCTTCGAATCCGGCGAGAAGGCGTCGAGCCGCCCCGTCACCCGGTCGTCGAAGCGCGCGCCGATGCAGACCATCACGTCGCACTTGTTCATCGCCATGTTGGCCTCGTAGGTGCCGTGCATCCCCAGCATCCCGAGCCAGTCGGGATGGGTGCTGGGGAAGGCGCCGAGGCCCATCAGGGTCGAGGTGACGGGCGCGCCGGTCAGGTCCTGGAAGGCGCGCAGCAGGCGGCTCGCCTCGGGGCCGGAGTTGATGACCCCGCCGCCGGTGTAGAGGATCGGGCGCTCGGCCGCTGCAATCATTTCGATCGCCTCGATGATCTGCTCGGGCGGCGCGACGGTCTGCGGCGCGTAGCGATGCGTGCCTGCACGCACGACCGCGCGACGCTCCGAGGGCACGGCGATCTGGACGTTCTTGGGAATGTCGATGACGACCGGGCCGGGCCTGCCGGTGGTGGCGATCAGGAAGGCTTCCTTGATCGTCGCAGCGAGATCGGCCGGGTCCTTCACCAGGTAGTTGTGCTTGGTGCAGTGGCGGGTGATGCCGATCGTGTCGGCCTCCTGGAAGGCATCCGTCCCGATCAGCGCCGTCGGCACCTGGCCGGTGATGACCACCATCGGGATCGAGTCCATCCACGCATCGGCGATGCCGGTGATCGCGTTGGTCGCGCCGGGGCCGCTGGTGACGAGCACCACGCCCGGCTTGCCGGTCGCGCGCGCATAGCCCTCGGCCGCATGGGCCGCGCCCGCCTCGTGGCGGACAAGGATGTGGCGGATGCGCTCGTCGCCGAACAGCTCGTCATAGATGGGCAGCACCGCGCCGCCGGGATAGCCGAACACGTATTCGACGCCCTGTTCGATCAGGCACTGCACGAGGATGGCCGCGCCGCTCATCGTGCTGGCGGGGTCCGAGGGCGGGGCATGGTCCGGCTGACCGGGCACGGGGAACTCCATCTGTTCGTCGGGTGCGGGGCCGCAGGGCCGCGCGGGGAAGGGGGCACATACAAGAAAACAGGCCCGACGCAGGGAGGAGCGCATCGGGCCGAGTGATGCGCCGCTATCGGTTATATTCTGATGCGTCAAGCCCTAGTTGCGCAACAAAGATGCGAAATGCTCCTCGATGTCGATATTTTCCTGTTCCCATGTCGGGTGGGCCCGCGGCCAGTCGGCAGGGGGCTGACGCCGGAACCAGGTGAACTGGCGCTTGGCGTAGTTGCGGGTCGCCTGGCACCCGGCGGCGAGCATGGTCTCGCCGTCGATCTCGCCCGCAAGCCAGGCGGCGATCTCGGGCACGCCGATCGCGCGCATCACCGGCAGGTCGGGGTCGAGCTCGCGCGCGAGCAGTGCCTCGACCTCCTCCACGGCCCCGCCCGCGAGCATCGCCGCGAAGCGCGTGTCGCAGCGCTCGTAGACCCAGGCCCGCTCGGGCTCGACGATCAGCGGGTGGAGCGTCACCTCCTCGGCGATGCCGCCCGCCTTGGCGAGCTGCCAGTCGGCGAGCGTCACCCCGGTCGAGCGCTTGACCTCGAGCGCGCGGGCGATGCGCTGGCGGTCGCCGGGATCGAGCATGAGGGCGCGCTCCGGATCCTCGATCTGGAGGAGCTTGTAGGCGTCGCCCTCGTCCATCGCCCGCACCGCCGCGCGCACGGCGGGGTCGATCTCGGGGATCGGCGCGATGCCTTCGAGCAGCACCTTGAGGTAAAGCCCGGTGCCGCCGACGAGGATCGGCACGGCGTCCGCCGCGTGGGCCGCGGCAATCTCGGCCCGCGCGCGGGCGGCCCAGGCGGCGGCCGAACAGGCCTCCGCGCCGTCCCAAGCGCCGAACAGGCGGTGCGCGATGCCGCCCATCTCCTCCTCGGTCGGCCGGGCGGAGAGCACCGCGAGGTCGGCATAGACCTGCGCGCTGTCGGCATTGACGATCACCGCCTGCCGGCCATCGGCGGCGAGGCGCTGGGCGAGCGCAACGGTAATGGCGCTCTTGCCGCTGGCGGTCGGCCCTGCAATGAGCGCGAGCGGATTTTCTGGAGTGACAGGTATGCTCATAGCGCGGCTGATAGCAGAGACGGGTGAATGTGAAACGCGTCTCGACACGCTGTCGGGCGCGCTCGCCGAGGCGGGCATGCCGCTCGCTGCCGCGGCTCTGCCGGAGGGCGAGGCGGGGGTGCTGGAGCTGCATGTCGAGGGCGACGATCCGGCGGCGGTGCTGGCCGTGCTCGACGCGGTGTTCGAGGGCGCAGACATGCTCGCGGCGCAGGGCGCGATCGTGGTGCCCCGCCTATTCGTCTCCGACATGGATTCGACCATGATAGGGCAGGAGTGCATCGACGAACTCGCCGACTATGCCGGACTCAAGCCGCAGATCGCCGCGATCACCGAGCGCGCCATGCAGGGCGAGCTCGATTTCGAGGCGGCGCTGCGCGAGCGCGTGGCGCTGCTTGCGGGGCTGGAGGAGAGCGCGATCCACGCCTGCCTCGCCGAACGGATCACCGCCATGCCGGGCGCGGCGACACTGGTTGCGACGCTCAACGCGCTCGGCACGCGCACCGTGCTGGTCACGGGCGGCTTCCACCACTTCGCCGATCCGGTCGCCGAGCGGCTCGGCTTTCACCGCGTGGTCGGCAACCGGCTCGCGGTGGAGGAGGGCAAGCTCACCGGCGGGCTCGTCGGCCCGATCACCGACAGCGCGGTCAAGGCGGCGGTCCTGCACGAGGAACTCGCGGGACTCGGGGAGGGGGCGCACAGCCTCGCCACGGGGGACGGGGCGAACGACATTCCCATGATCGAGGCGGCGACCTACGGCTTTGCCTACCGCGCCAAGCCCAAGGCGCGCGCCGCCGCCAACGGGCGGGTCGATCGCGGCGATCTGACGGCGGTGCTGACCCTGCTGGGCGTGCCGCGGGCGGAGTGGCGGGAGGCTTGAGCCCCGGGCGCTCGGCAAAAAGGGTTTTGAGCGGCGTACCGAATCGGCTATTAACACTGGTGTAAGCAAGCCGGGTGTATCGCAACCCGGTTTGAAGGACACGCGCCATGAACGAAGCCGAACGCAACGCCTATCGCCACATGCATGCCGCCGACGGCACGGTGCTGCTCCACCCGGAGCGCCCGGCGACGCCCTATCGCCCGCTGCGCGCGCTGCGCAATTTCCAGAAGCTCCTCAAGGACAAGGAAGACACGTCGCTGGTCTTCAAGATCTTCGAATCGCTCCCGTCCAAGGACTTCTTGCCGCGGGTGCAGGCGCTTGCGCTCTCGGAGCGTGGGGAGTACCTGCGCGCGACCGAGCCCTCGCTCCCCGAGATCCTTGATGATCACGCGACGCTGCGCCGCACCCCCAAGGGCAGCCTCGCGCATGCCTATTGCGACTTTATGGAGGCCGAGGGGCTTTCGGCCGCCGGCCTCGTCGCCGAATACGACCGCGCCGGGCGCCCGTCCTATCCCGACCTCCTCGAGTGGTTCATCAACCGCTCGCGCGACACGCATGACCTCTTCCACGTGCTCACCGGCTACGGCCGCGACGCGCTGGGCGAGCAATGCGTGCTGCTCTTCACCCACGGGCAGGCGCCGAGCCAGGGCCACCTGCTGATCGGCTATGCGGGCGCGGCCAACATCGCCCGGGAGACCCGCGGCAGCAAGGCGCCGGTGTTCGGCGCGGTGCGCGAGGCGCATCGCACCGGCAAGGGCGCGCCGCAGCTCATGGCGCAGCCGATCCGCCAGCTGCTCGAACGTCCGCTCGAGGACGTGCGCGCCGAGCTGCGCATCCCGCAGCCGACGCAGTACCGCGAATGCCATCGCATCTGGCGCGCCGAAGGGATCGATCCCTACCAGCTCTTCGCCAGCAAGGCGGCCGAGCCCGAGCTGCTGGCGGCATAAGGAAGCGCGCAAAATGGCCGTTACCGATCTCCCCCTGGTGGCCCCCGAGCGCCGCACCTCAGGCTTCCGACCGCTCAAGGTGCTCCACCACTTCGGCAAGCTCGTCGAGGACAAGGAGGACACCGAGCAGGTCTTCCACATCATTGAGGCCACCAAGGGCCGTCGCAGCCATGCTCAGGCCCGCGACTTCATCATGTCACCCGAGGGGCAGCGCTTCCTGCGCGAAGGCGTCGACATCCCGGCGATGCTCGACGACCATGCCCGCTGGGCGGACTGCGGGCCGAACACGGTGGCGGCGCACTACATCGCCTTCATGAAGCGCGAGGGACTCTCGGCGGCGGGGCTGGTGGCGGAGAGCCACAAGTGGGCGCCGCCCGAGACCCTGCCGAAGGACCAGACCCAGTGGTACTTCGACCGTCTGCGCGACACGCATGACCTCTTCCACGTGCTCACCGGCTACGGACGCGACGCGCTCGGCGAGACGAGCCTGCTCGGCTTCAGCTACGAGCAGAACCACAACACCGGCATCCTGTTCATCGCCTATGCGGGCGCGCGGCAGATCCGGAAGGTGAGCCGCACGAAGGCGCCGGTTTTCGCCGCGATCCGCGAAGGCCGCCGGTTGGGTCGTGCCGCCGCGAAGATCGCGCACCAGGACATCGCCGCGCTGATGCGCGAGGATCTGGACGCGGCGCGGGCGCGGCTCAACATCGGCCAGCCTGCGATCTACCGCCAGTGCCTCGCGATCCTCCACGCGGAGGGCACGCTGAGCGAGGACATCTCGCTGAGCGGGGCGCAGGCGGCCTGAGCCTCCTCTCCTCGCCCGGGGCGAGGAGGAGGGCGATCACCCCTCCATCCACTCCTGGAAGAAGCGCTCGTGCGCCGCGCGCAGCTCCGCGAGCGGCACGCCAAGCACCGAATCGCCGCCGACCGTGCCGATCCGCTGGAAGCCGATCTGCGCGGTCTCGTCGTCGCGCGTGCCCTTGGCGAGCGCGGCGTTGAGTGCCTCGATGTCGGGCACGGTGACGAGATAGCGGCCCTGGTCCTCGCCGAACCACCACTGCGCGGGCGTGTAGTCGGGGTTGCCGGCAAGGTCCGCCTCGGCGCCGATCCCGCCCGCCAGCGCCATCTCCGCGAGAGCGACCGCGAGGCCGCCGTCGCTGAGGTCATGCACGGCGTTCACCAGCCCGTCGGCGATCAGCTCGTGAATGATCGCGCCCGCGTTGCGCTCGACGGTGAGGTCGGTCGGCGGGGTGCGGCCGCCCTCGATACCCTTGACGACCCGCAGCCACAGCGACTGGCCGAGGTGCGAGCGGGTCGGGTCGGGCTTGGCCCAGTGTTCGGGACCGACGAGGTAGATCGCGTCGCCCGCCTGCTTGAAGTGCATCGTCATCATCTTCGCAAGGTCGGTGATGATGCCAACGCCGCCGATTGCGGGGGTGGGCAGGATGGCCGAGCCGCCGCCGGTCGCCTTGCTCTCGTTGTAGAGGCTGACGTTGCCCGAGACGATCGGGAAGTCGAGCGCGCGGCAGGCGTCGGCCATGCCCTCGAGAGCGTGGACGATCTGCGCCATGATCTCGGGTCGCTGGGGGTTGGCGAAGTTGAGGCAGTTGGTCACCGCGAGCGGCCGCGCGCCCACGGCGCACAGATTGCGGTAGGCCTCGGCAATCGCCTGCTTGCCGCCCTCGTAGGGGTCGGCGAAGACGTAGCGCGGGGTGCAGTCGGTGGTGATCGCGAGCGCCTTGCCCGTCCCGTGAACGCGCACCACGCCGGCATCGCCGCCGGTCTGGAGCGTGTCGGCGCCAACCTGCGAATCGTACTGCTCGGCGATCCAGCGGCGCGAGGCGAACTCGGGCGCCGCCATCATCTTCAGAAGATCCCCGGCGATGTCGTCGCTCGCGGGCACTTCGCCCAGCGGCTTCACGCCCGCCCAGGCGGCGTAATCCTCCTTGGAGAGGTAGGGCCGGTCGTAGAGCGGCGCCTCGTCGGCGAGCGGGGCCAGCGGAATGTCGCAGACCACCTCGCCGTTGAACTCCAGCACCATGTGGCCCGTGTCGGTGACTTCGCCAATCACCGCAAAATCGAGCTCCCACTTGCGGAAGATCGCCTCGGCCTCAGCCTCGCGGCCGGGCTTCAGGACCATGAGCATCCGCTCCTGGCTTTCCGAGAGCATCATCTCGTAGGGCGTCATGCCCTCCTCGCGGCAGGGCACCTTGTTCATGTCGAGCCGGATACCCGCGCCGCCCTTCGACGCCATTTCGACGCTTGAGGAGGTCAGCCCCGCCGCGCCCATGTCCTGGATCGCGACGATCGCGTCGGTCGCCATCAGTTCGAGGCAGGCCTCGATCAGCAGCTTCTCGGTGAAGGGATCGCCGACCTGCACGGTGGGGCGCTTTGCGTCCGCATCCTCGCCGAAGTCGGCCGAGGCCATGGTCGCGCCGTGGATGCCGTCGCGGCCGGTCTTGCTCCCGACATAGACGATCGGGTTCCCGACGCCGGTCGCGGCGGAATAGAAGATCTTGTCCTGCTCGGCGACGCCCAAGGTCATGGCGTTGACGAGGATGTTGCCGTCATAGGCGGGGTGGAAGTTGGTCTCGCCCGCCACGGTCGGCACGCCCACGCAATTGCCGTAGCCGCCGATCCCCGCGACCACGCCCTGCACGAGGTGCTTCATCTTGGGATGATCGGGCCGCCCGAAGCGCAGCGCATTGGCGTTGGCGATGGGGCGTGCGCCCATGGTGAAGACGTCGCGCAGGATGCCGCCCACGCCCGTCGCCGCGCCCTGGTAGGGCTCGATGTAGGAGGGGTGGTTGTGGCTCTCCATCTTGAAGATCGCCGCCTGCCCGTCGCCGATGTCGATCACGCCCGCGTTCTCGCCCGGGCCGCAGATGACCCACGGCGCCTCGGTGGGCAGCTTCTTCAGGTGGATACGCGAGGACTTGTAGCTGCAATGCTCCGACCACATGACCGAGAAGATGCCGAGCTCGACTAGGTTCGGCTCGCGGCCGAGCGCGGAAAGGACGCGCTCGTATTCCTCGGGGGAGAGGCCGTGCTGTTCGACGATTTCGGGGGTGATGGCGCTCATGCGGGGGACTCCTTGGCGCCGCCCCTAGATCATGGGGCCGACAAGGCCAAGCCGCCTCGTCGGCGAAACCAGCGATTCTCGCCGACCCAGGCCGCGAGCGCCGTCAGCACCGCGAAGGCGAGCAGCGCCTGGAGATAGAGGAAGGGGCCGGCGCTCTCGGGGTGCGGCGCGAACCAGTTGACCATCTGGAACAGCAGCATCACCCCCGCCAGCACGATCGGCGGCCCCGCCGGCCCGCGGGTGCGGCGCAGGTAGAAGACGAAAGCGCCCGCGATAAGGCCGAGTTCGAGCGGGATCGCGATCCAGGGGTAGTCCCACAGGCCGAGGCCCAGCTTGGGCGGCGTCCCGTCGATGGTGAGATCGGGCACGTGCACCAGCCAGTCGAGGAACCAGTGCGAGGCGGCGACCAGCCCGGCCAGCAGCCCCAGCCTGAGGCTGCGCTGCCAGATCGCCACGATGCCGAACAGGGCCGCGGCCCAGATGCCCGTGCCGATCAGGCTGTGGGTATAGGGCATGTGGTGAAGGTCGAAGGGCACCATCGCGCTGGCCGCGGGATCGACGCGCATCGCCTCGATTCCCACCAGCGCGAAGGTGAAGAACCCCCAGTCGACCAGCTGCGCCGCCACGAAGAAGGTGCCGAGCCGCGGCCGCTCGGGGCTCACGGCGGCGGCGACGAAGGCGGGGGCGAAGTGGCCGATGAACATCTCAGGCGGGCACGGACGCGGGGGCGAAGCGCAGCACCGCCCAGGTCGCGATCGAGGCCGCGGCGCCGGTGACGAAGGCGCCCCACAGGATGTCGAGCACGCTGATATGGGTCGCCCAGACCTTCATCACCGCCTGGCTGGTGAGGTCGAAGGTCGCGTAGCACAGGGCGCCGAGCAGGATGCCGTTGAGCATCGCGGCCTGCACCGTCCCGGTCTCGAGGCCGGGGAGGATCGCGAACCACGTGATCCCGGCAATGTAGATGAGATAGAAGGCGGTCGCCGCGCCGAGGTTGAAGTCCTTGGCCATGATCTCGCCGATCACCGGCTTGTAGAGATTGGCCGAGGCCCAGCGCAGCCACACCGCGTCGAGCGCAAGGAACGACAGGGCGGCCACGCCATAGGCGATGATCCACTTGAGCATGTGCGCGTTTATCCTGTGTTGGTGATCTCGCCCGTCACCGCCAGCCTTGACCGCGCCCGCGCGCCCCGTCAATGCTCCGCCCATGGACGAGGGCACTTCATCACCGGCGGCCGCGGCAGGCCCGGACATCGCCGCCATGAGCTTCGAGCAGGCGCTCGCCGCGCTCGAGGCGATCGTGCAGCAACTGGAGCGCGGCGAGGTGCCGCTCGACCAGTCGATCGGGCTCTACGAGCGCGGCGAGGCGCTGCGCGCGGCTTGCCAGCAGCGGCTCGACGCGGCGCAGGCGCGGATCGAGCGGATCGTCACCGCCGCCGACGGCCGGGCGACCGGCACGCGTCCCTTCGACGCGGAAGGGTGAGGGCGATGCTGGCCGAAACCCAGGGAAACGTGCTCGGCGAGGCGATCGCCCGCGTCCAGGCGGAAATCGATTCGCTGTTCGACGCCCTGCTGCCCGTCCCCGAAGACACCAGCGCGCGGCTCGTCGAGGCGATGCGCTATGCCGCGATCGGCGGGGGCAAGCGGGTGCGCCCGCTCCTCGTGGTCAGCACCGCCAGCCTGTTCGGCGTCTCGCGCGATGCGGCGCTGAGGGCGGGGGCGGCGATCGAGGCGATCCACGTCTATTCGCTGATCCACGACGACCTGCCCTGCATGGACAATGACGACCTCAGGCACGGCAAGCCGACGCTGCACAAGGCATTCGACGAGGCGACCGCGGTGCTGGCGGGCGACGCGCTCCACGCGCTCGCCTTCGAGATCCTCGCCGACGACGCCACCAGCGAGGACCCCTTCACCCGCAGCGAGCTGATCCTCACCCTCGGCCAGGCCTCCGGCATGAACGGCATGGCCGGCGGGCAGATGATGGACATGGTCGCCGACGAGGAGGGCGTGGTCTACGATCTTCACGCAGTGACCCGGCTCCAGCAGTTGAAGACCGGCGCGCTGCTTGCGGCGAGCGTCGAGATGGGCGCGATCCTCGGCAAGATTCCGCCCGCGGGCCGCGCGCATCTCAGGGCCTATGCCCGCGACATCGGCCTCGCCTTCCAGATCGCCGACGACCTCCTCGACGTCGAGGGCGACATCGCAAAAGCGGGCAAGGCGCTGCGCAAGGACAGCGACCAAGGCAAGCAGACCTTCGTCACCCTGCTGGGGGTCGAGCGCGCCCGCGAACAGGCGCGCGCGCTGGTCGACCAGGCGACGCTGCGGCTCGCCTCCTATGGGGCCGAGGCCGACATCCTGCGCGCGCTCGCCCGCTTCATTGTCGAACGCGACCGCTGAGCGGGCGGTCGCCCGAGAGGACACGCATCATGACACGCCGCATCGGGATCTATCCCGGCACCTTCGATCCGATCACGCTCGGCCATGCCGACATCATCCGGCGCGGCTCCAAGCTCGTCGATCACCTCATCATCGGGGTGACGACCAATCCCAGCAAGAACCCGATGTTCTCCACCGAGGAACGCTTCCGCATGGTGGAGCGCGAGGTGGCGAACATGGGCCTCACCAATGTCGAGGTCGTCGGCTTCAACGCGCTGCTCGTGAAGTTCGCGCAGAAACAGGGCGCGAGCGTCATCATCCGCGGCCTGCGCGCGGTCGCCGACTTCGAATACGAGTACCAGATGGCCGGCATGAACCAGCAGCTCGATCACAATATCGAGACCGTGTTCCTGATGGCGGACGTCTCGCTCCAGCCGATCGCCTCCAAGCTGGTCAAGGAGATCGCCATGTATGGCGGCGACATTGCCCGCTTCGTCAGCCGCGAGGTGTGCGACGAGGTGATCGCCCGGGTGCGCGAGCAGGGGCTCAAGGGCGACTACTGAGCGGGTGCGGCCGCGCCGGCCCGGTCCCGATCATTCATTGCAGTGTCAGACCGGCGGAGCTAAACGCGGCTGCCAAATCCGGATGGAACCATGATCACAGCCAAGTTCGCCTCTGCCTCCGCTCTCGCCGTCGCCGCGCTGGCCATGCTCGCGCTCCCCGAGGCGGCCTTCGCCCAGCGGCAGCGTGACGACACGCCGCCTACGGTCTTCGGCGAGAATGCCGAGAACTCGGACGATGACGACGCGCCGGTCACCCCCGCGCGCACCTACACGTCGATCAACTACGATCCCGCCGTCGAGCCCGAGAACGTCTGGGTGCTCGACCTCTCCAACGGCCAGCGCGTCAAGATCAGGCTCCAGTCGGACTGGGCGCCAAGCCATGTCGAGCGCATCAAGCGGCTCACCCGCGCGGGCTTCTACGACGGGGTGGTATTCCACCGCGTGATCGAGGGCTTCATGGCGCAGGGCGGCGACCCGACCGGCACGGGGCAGGGCGGCAGCGAGCTTCCCGACCTCAAGGCCGAGTTCAACCCCATGCCGCACGTGCGCGGCACCGTGTCGATGGCTCGCGCCTCGTCCGAGGACAGCGCCAACAGCCAGTTCTTCATCGTCTTCTACCCGCGCTTCAGCCTCGACAAGAAGTACACGAACTTCGGCCGGGTGATCGAGAACATGGAAGCGGTCGACGCGATCACCCGCGGCGAGCCGCCCGCCAATCCGACCTACATCGTCCGCGCCTCGCTCGGCAGCGACAGGCTCCCGCCACCGCCGCCGCCCGCGCCCGCGAGCGATGCGCCGATCACCGCCGACATGCTGAGCGCGCCGCTGCCGTAGCAAGGCTCTTCCGCAAGGCGCAGCGACCCGCTAGGGGCCGCTGCCGATGAAGGTGGACCTCTTCGATTTCGATCTCCCGCCCGAGCGCATCGCCCTGCGCCCGGTGCGGCCGCGCGATGCGGCGCAGATGCTCGTGGTGCGCGGGCAGGATGCGCCCTTCGAGGATCGCGGCGTGCGCGACCTGCCGTCGCTGATCAGCCCCGGGGACGTGCTGGTCTTCAACGACACACGCGTGATCCCCGCCCAGCTCGAGGGCCGCCGCGCCGACGGGGAGGCGAAGATCGGCGCGACGCTCCACAAGCGCATCGACCTCAGGCGCTGGCAGGCCTTCATCCGCAACGCCAAGCGGGTGAAGGAGGGCGACAGCCTCGTGTTCGGTGGCGGCGTCACCGCCATCGCCGAGGCGCGCCATGCCGACGGTTCGCTCACCCTGTTCTTCGAGGGCGAGGAACCGGTCGAGGTGCTGCTCGACCGCGCGGGCACCATGCCGCTGCCGCCCTATATCGCCTCCAAGCGCGGCGTGGATGCGCAGGATCTCGAGGATTACCAGACGATGTTCGCGCGCGAGGAGGGCGCGGTCGCGGCGCCCACCGCCTCGCTGCACTTCACCCAGCGCCTCGTCGACGCCATCGACGCCGCCGGGATCGGCCGGGCGATGCTGACGCTGCATGTGGGCGCGGGCACTTTCCTCCCCGTCAAGGCCGAGGACACCGAGGACCACAAGATGCACGCCGAGTTCGGCCGCATCAGCCAAGCGACCGCTGACCAGCTCAACGAGGCCCGGGCAAGGGGCGGAAAGATCATCGCGGTCGGCACCACCTCGCTGCGCCTGCTGGAGAGCGCGGTGGATGCGGAGGGGATCATCCGCCCCTTCGCCGGCGACACGGACATCTTCATCACGCCGGGCTACCGGCTCAAGGCGGTGGACGGCCTCATGACGAATTTCCACCTGCCCAAGTCGACCCTGATGATGCTCGTGTGCGCGCTGATGGGCCGCGAGCGGATGCTGGCGGCCTACGCGCACGCCATCGCCCGGGAATACCGCTTCTATTCCTATGGTGACTCCTCGCTCCTGCTCCCCTAACCGGGGCGCATGTCCGATCCCATCCTGTCGATCCGCGGCCTGACCAAGGTCTACAAGGACGGGCCCCGCGCGCTCGATTCGGTGGATCTCGACATCCGCAAGGGCGAGATCTTCGCGCTGCTCGGGCCCAACGGGGCGGGCAAGACGACGCTCATCGGCGCGGTGTGCGGGCTGGTGCGGCCCTCGGGCGGCACCATCACCGCCTTCGGGCAGGACCTGGCGAAAGACTGGCGCAGCGCGCGGGCGCGGATCGGGCTCGTTCCCCAGGAACTCGCCACCGACATGTTCGAGACGGTCTGGCGCGCGGTCTCCTATTCGCAGGGCCTGTTCGGCAAGCCCTCCGATCCGGCGAAGCTCGAGGCGATCCTCAGGAGCCTCTCCCTCTGGGACAAGAAGGACGCGCAGATCCGCGCGCTCTCGGGCGGGATGAAGCGCCGGGTGCTGATCGCCAAGGCGCTCGCCCACGAGCCGGAACTCCTGTTCCTGGACGAGCCCACAGCGGGGGTCGACGTTGAGCTGCGCAAGGGCATGTGGGAGCAGATCGCCGCCCTCAAGCAGCGCGGCGTCACCATCATCCTCACCACCCATTACATCGAGGAGGCCGAGGAGATGGCCGACCGCGTCGGCATCATCCGGGCGGGCCGCATCCTGATGGTCGACGAGAAGCGCGCGATGATGGAGCGCCTCGGCACCACCGAGGCGGTGATCGACCTCGCCGCGCCGCTCGCCGCGCTGCCCGAGGCGCTGGCCGGCTACCACCTCGACCTCTCGCCCGATGGCACGCGGCTCACCTACCGCGGCGGCAATGGCGAGGGGCGGGGCCGCGCCGAGGTCGCCGCGCTCGTCCAGGCGCTCACCCGCGCCGGGGTCGCCTTCACCAGCCTCGACATCCGCGACAGCTCGCTCGAGGACATCTTCGTCGGCCTGCTCGGCGCGCCGCAGGAGGCGGCGGCGTGATCCACTTCAACCTCCGGAGCGCGCTCGCGATCTACCGCCGCGAGATGGGCCGCGCCTTCCGCACCGCGTTCCAGTCGATCCTCTCGCCGGTGCTGACGACCTCGCTCTATTTCGTGGTGTTCGGATCGGTGATCGGCTCGCGGATGGAGCCGATCGGCGGCGTGCCCTACGGCGCCTTCATCATCCCGGGCCTCTTGATGCTGACCCTGCTGGGCGAGACCACGAGCAACGCAAGCTTCGGCATTTACATGCCGCGCTTCACCGGCACGATCTACGAACTGCTCTCCGCGCCCGTCGGGGTGGCCGAGACGCTCGCGGGCTTCGTCGGCGCGGCGGCCACCAAGGGGCTGATCCTCGCCGCGATAATCCTCACCACTGCGACCTTCTTCGTCGACTACCAGATCGCCCACCCGCTGCTCGCCGCGATCTACATCATGCTGGTGGCGGCAAGCTTCGCGCTGTTCGGCTTCATCCTTGGGATCTGGGCGGACAGCTTCGAGAAGCTCGGGATCATCCCGCTCCTCATCCTGACCCCGCTGACCTTCCTCGGCGGCACCTTCTACTCGATCCGCGACCTACCCGCGCCCTGGGACGCGGTGGCGCTCGCCAACCCGATCGCCTTCCTGGTGAGCGGCCTGCGCTACAGCTTCTACGGCGTGTCGGACGTGCCGATCGCCGTGTCGCTGGGGCTGACGCTCGGCTTCCTCGCGGTCTGCGTCGTCATCATCGCGGTGATCTTCCGCACCGGATGGCGCCTTCGCGAGTGACGTCGCCCGTCGGGTGCGGTGGGTCTTTGGTCGGACCGCAGGCACCTCCCGGCGGACATGAACGGAAAGCTGCCTGTTCGTTCATTGCGCAGCAAAGGCCCGATTCCTACATCCCTGTCTCACGAGCCGCACCCCCTTGCAGCTCGGTAAGACAAGGAAAAAACAGGATGAACAAGATCGCCTTCACCAGCCTCGCTGCGATCGGCGCGATGGCACTGCCGGCCGCCGCTCAGGCTCAGTCCGTTCAGGGCCCGGAAGTCTATGTCGGCGCCACTGTCGGTATCCATGACCTTGGCATCGGCCTTCCTAACGACGATGGCGGCATCTACGGCGTCGTCGCCGGCGTCGACGTTCCCGTCGGCGACCGCTTCTTCCTGGGTGCCGAGGGCAACTTCAACCTCGGCGACGGCGCGATCGACCAGGAATACGGCGTCGCGGCCCGTGCCGGCGTGCGCGTCGGCGAGCGCGGCAAGGTCTATGTCCGCGGCGGCTACCAGGAGGTCAAGTTCGACATTCGCAACCTGCTGGGCGTGAACCCGCCGGCGGGCTTCGATCGCACCGACGGCGACTACCTCGTGGGCGCCGGCGTCGAATTCGGCCTCGGCGACAGCCCGGTCCGCTTCCGCGCCGGGATCGACACCATCGCCTTCGATTCGACCCGTGCCACCGTGGGCGTGCTGTTCGGCTTCTGAGCCCTCGCACCTGCGACACACGAAGGCCGGAGCAGCCCCCGCGCTGCTCCGGCCTTTTCGTTTGGCCCCTCGGGGCGTGACATCCTGCGGAAGGGACGCTAGCGCGCGCGAGGCCATGACTGCCCCCCGCTTCTCCTTCAACCTCCACGCGACCGACGGCAAGGCGCGCACCGGCACGATCGCGATGCGGCGCGGGGAGATCCGCACGCCCGCCTTCATGCCCGTCGGCACCGCCGCCACCGTCAAGGCGATGAAGCCCGAGGCCGTGCGCGCGACCGGCGCCGACATCATCCTCGGCAACACCTACCACCTGATGCTGCGCCCCGGCGCCGAGCGCGTCGCGCGATTGGGCGGCCTCCACCGCTTCATGAACTGGGAGCGCCCGATCCTCACCGATTCCGGCGGCTACCAGGTGATGAGCCTTTCCGAGCTGAGGAAGCTCACCGAGCAGGGGGTGGAGTTCCGCAGCCATCTCGACGGCTCGAAGCACATGCTCACGCCCGAGCGCAGCATGGAGATCCAGCGCCTGCTCGGCAGCGACATCGTCATGGCCTTCGACGAGTGCCCCCGCGCCGACCGGCCGCGCGACGAGATCGCCGCCTCGATGGAGCTCTCGATGCGCTGGGCGAGGCGCAGCCGCGAGGGCTTCGACGCGGGCGAGGAACACGCGGGCCGTGCCGCGCTCTTCGGCATCCAGCAGGGCGCGCTTCACGAGGACCTGCGGCGGATCAGCGCCGAGAAGCTCACCGACATCGGCTTCGACGGCTATGCCGTGGGCGGCCTTGCCGTGGGCGAGGGGCAGGAGGCGATGTTCGGCGTGCTCGACTATGCCCCCGCCATGCTCCCCGAGGATCGCCCGCGCTACCTCATGGGCGTCGGCAAGCCCGACGACCTCGTCGGCGCGGTCGAGCGCGGGATCGACATGTTCGACTGCGTGCTGCCGACCCGCTCGGGCCGCAACGGGCAGGCCTTCACCTGGAACGGCCCCCTCAACATGAGGAACGCGCGCCACGCCGAGGACACCGGCCCGCTCGACGAGCGCTGCACCTGCCCGGTCTGCACCACCTATTCCCGCGCCTATATCCACCACCTCGTGAAGTCGGGCGAGATGCTCGGGGCGATGCTGGTGACCGAGCACAACCTCAGCTTCTATCAGGCCTTGATGGCGGGGATGCGGGGTGCCATTGCCGCAGGGGCCTTTGCCGAATTCGCCGCCACCTTCCGGCGCGATTACCTTGGAAGTTCCGCCTGATGCCCCTGCCCGCCGCCAAACAGCCCGCCGCCAAAGAGCCCGCCGTCAAGGCCCCCGAGGCCTGCGAGACCATGCCCGAGGTGCGCGCCGGGGTCGATGCGCTCGACCGCGAGCTGGTGGCGCTGCTCGCGCGGCGCTTCGGCTACATGCGCGCGGCCGCCCGGATCAAGCCCTCGCGCGATGCGGTGCGCGACGAGGCGCGCAAGGCGAGCGTGATCGCCGCCGCAGTCGCCGAGGCCGAGGCCCACGGCATCCCCGGCGACGTGGTGGCCGACATCTGGGAGCGACTCGTCGAGGGCTCGATCGCCTACGAATTCGGCGAGTGGGACCGGATCAGGACCTGACGACGCGCCCGGTGGGGGCGTCTGGTGGGGTGGAAAAGACCTCCTCCCGTTCCTCGTCGTCGCCGAGCGGCTCGAACCCGGCTCTCAGGCTCTTGAAGGTCTCCCGGGCAATGAAGAGACTGTTGGCCCCGCGCGCGGCGTTGCGCTTCGCGATGCGCAGCCAGGCGATCTCCTCGGGACAGCTCACGCGGTATAGCCGGACAGCCGCGCCGAGCGATCGCGCCCTCAGCCGCGCCGCGTCGCGACCGCGCCGCGTCCAGAAGTTCAGGTCGAGAACGACGTCGAGGCCCAGCGCGAGGCATCGCGTCCACACGGCCTCGATCTGCACGGACACTCTTTCCGCATAGTCGGCGAAGTGCCCGGCCGGCGGATCGAAGCCGTAGAGCCGCGCCATCCACTCGTCATGCGTGAAGCGGATGGCCGGCAGCTCACGCTCCAGCCGGCACGCCAGGCTCGTCTTGCCGACGCCGAGATAGCCGTGGATCAGGTGGGCTGTGGGCATGCGAGGTGTCCGCCGGGTTGCCGAGGGGAAACTCCCGAGCCCTTACCCGTCCCGGGCGCCGCGCCGCAAAAGAAAAGGGCGACCCCGCAGGATCGCCCTCTTGCTTGTTCGAAACGGAAGACCGGATCAGCGCGAGTAGAACTCGACCACCAGGTTCGGTTCCATGGTCACCGGGTAGGGCACCTCGTCGAGCTTCGGCACGCGGGTGAAGGTCACCTTGTCGTTGCCGTCGGGCTGGACGTAATCGGGAATGTCGCGCTCGGCGAGGCTCTGCGCCTCGATCACCAACGCCATTTCCTTGGCCTTGCCGCCCAGGCTCACGACGTCGCCCACCACCACGCGGCGCGAGGCGATGTTGCACTTCACGCCGTTGACATAGACGTGGCCGTGGCTGACCAACTGGCGCGCCGACCAGATGGTCGGGGCGAACTTGGCGCGGTAGACCACCATGTCGAGACGCTGCTCGAGCAGGCCGATCAAGTTCTGGCTGGTGTCGCCCTTCATGCGCGAGGCTTCGGCATAGGTGCGCTTGAACTGCTTCTCGGTGACGTCGCCGTAGTAGCCCTTGAGCTTCTGCTTGGCGCGCAGCTGCAGGCCGTAGTCGCTCATCTTGCCCTTGCGGCGCTGGCCGTGCTGGCCGGGGCCGTAGGAACGCTTGTTCACCGGGGAATTCGGGCGCCCCCAGATGTTCTCGCCCATCCGGCGGTCAAGCTTGTACTTGGCGCTCTTGCGCTTCGACATATGTCGTGTCCTTCAATGTGCTGACCCGCCCCGTTGGCGGGCATTCAACCCGGCATCGCACCGGCAGGACATGATCCTGACGCGGCCACCGCTTCACCGGGGTGCGGGGCCCAATTGCGAAGGCGCGCGCATAGCAGGATTGACGGGGCGGTCAAGCCCGCCGGTCAGTTGCTGCCGTTGCCGCTGCGGGCCTGTCGGTCCAGTTGCTCCTGCGCCTGAGCCGCTCTCTCGCGCCATTGCCGTTCGGTGAGGCACGTCTTCTTCGAGGCCAAGCGCGAGCCGAGCTGCTTTTCCTGTTTGCAGATCACCTTCTCGCCGGGTTCCTGTGCCGGCAGCGCGGAGGGAGCGTCCGTTTCAGCGTCCGCCGATTGCGCGAGCAGCGGCAGGGGGAGCGCAAGCACCAGGGCGGCGAGGGGGATGGCGTGACGCAAGGGGTAACTCCTTCTAATGGCGAGGAGGTTTTTCTAGCGCACTGAGAATTCCGCGCAAGGTTCGCACTTCCAGATGGTTCCATCCGGGCTTGGTGAGCAGGCCGCGCAAGGTCCGGCGGGTCGCCTCGGCGCGGGAAGGCGGGCGGAAATAGTCGCGCGGCTCAAGGAGCTTCTCGAAGTGGGCGATCATCGCGTCGAGCTCCTCCTGCGGCGCAGGGGGCAGGGCATCCTCGGCGGTGGGCTGGACCAGCGCGTCGCCCGCCGAGCCCATCTCGCGCCCGATCCGCGCCCATTCGTAAGCGACGAGGATCACCGCCTGGGCGAGGTTCAGCGAGCCGAACTCGGGATTGATCGGGATGGTGAGGATCGTGCGGGCGAGCGCCACGTCCTCGGTCTCCAGCCCGGAGCGTTCGGGGCCGAAGATGATCGCGTGGCGCCCCGGAAGACTGTGGACCTGCCGCCCCGCATCGTCGGCGCCGATCACGGGCTTGGTGACCCCGCGCTTCCTGACCGTGGTGGCGTGGACATAAGCGCAGTCGGCGACCGCCTCGGCGGTGGTGGCATAGACCTTCGCCTGTTCGAGCACGATGTCCGCCCCCGCCGCCGCAGGTCCGGCCGAGGGGTTGGGCCAGCCATCGCGCGGGGCGACGAGGCGCATCTCGGTGAGCCCGAAATTGAGCATGGCGCGCGCCGCCTTGCCGATGTTCTCGCCCAGCTGCGGGCGCACCAGCACGATGACCGGCTTGTTGAGGTCGGCCATGTTCCGCCTATTCCTTCGCGGCTTGCTGCACGGTATGGGCAAATTCCTCGAAGTCGCGCGCCTCGGAGAAATCGCGGTAGACGCTCGCGAAGCGGATATAGGCGACGGAATCGATCTGCCGCAGCCCCTCCATTACCAGCTCGCCGATCCGGGCCGAGGGCACCTCCGCCTCGCCCGAGGTCTCGACCTGGCGCTGGATGCCCGAGATCAGCTGGTCGAGCCGTTCCTGGTCGATCCCCCGCTTGCGGCAGGCGAGCGCGACGGAGTGCTCGAGCTTGGAACGCTCGAAGGGTTCGCGCCGGTCTCCCGACTTCACCACCACGACCTCGCGCAGCTGCACCCGCTCGAAGGTGGTGAAGCGCGCCCCGCAGGACGAGCACTGGCGACGCCGCCTGATCGAGGCATTGTCCTCGGTCGGGCGGCTGTCCTTTACCTGGGTGTCGTCATGGGCGCAGAACGGGCATCGCATTCAGGGGATTACTTCTTGATCCTCTGATAGAGCGCGAAGCCCGCGCCAGCCAGCCCGCCGAGGATCGGTCCGCCCAGGATCAGCGCACCGGCGATAGCGCCAACGCCCGTGCCGATCAGCACCGGCTTGGTCGACGGGTGGCTCATGCCTTCCTTGGCCATGGCGGAGATCTCGGCCTTGGCGTCCTCGACCCAATCGGGGGTCTCGCGGGGTTCCTGTTCGTTCATCGGGGTGTCCTCACATTCCGGGGTAGACGGGGAAATCGGCGCACAGCACGCTCACACGCTGACGCACGCTTTCCTCGATCTGGGCATCGCCCTCGGGGCCGTTCTTGGCAAGACCTTCAACCACTTCGGCGATGAGCTTCCCGACGGTCCGAAACTCATCCGGGCCGAAACCACGGGTCGTTCCGGCCGGCGTGCCGAGGCGGATGCCGCTGGTCACGAAGGGCGAACGGGTGTCGTAGGGGATGCCGTTCTTGTTGCAGGTGAGGAAGGCGCGGTCGAGGCCCTTCTCGGCATCCTTGCCGGTGACGTTCTTGGCGGTGAGGTCGACGAGCATCGAGTGGTTGTCGGTGCCGCCGCTGACGATCCTGAGGCCATTTTCCTTGAGGCTCGCGGCGAGCGCGCGGGCATTCTCGACGATCCGGTGGGCGTAGTCGCGGAAGGAGGGATCGAGCGCCTCCTTGAAGGCCACGGCCTTGGCCGCGACGATGTGCATCAGCGGGCCGCCCTGGAGGCCGGGGAAGACCGCCATGTTGAGCGGCTTCGAAAACTTCTCGTCGTTCCACAAAATGATGCCTGAACGCGGGCCCCGCAGGCTCTTGTGGGTCGTCGAGGTGACGATGTCGCAATGCGGGAAGGGCGAGGGGTGCGCGCCGCCGGCGACGAGGCCGGAGATGTGGCTCATGTCGCACAGCAGCACCGCGCCCACCTCGTCAGCGATGGCGCGGAAGGCCGGGAAATCCCAGAGCCGCGAATAGGCCGTGCCGCCGCAGATGATGATCTTCGGCTTGTGCTCGCGCGCCTTGGCGGCGACCTCGTCCATGTCGATGAGCTCGTCCTCGCGGCGCACGCCGTAGGAGACGACGTTGAACCACTTGCCGCTCATGTTGACAGGCGAGCCGTGGGTAAGGTGGCCGCCCGAGTTGAGGTCCAGGCCCATGAAGGTGTCGCCCGGATTGAGCAGGGCGAGGAACACCGCCTGGTTCATCTGCGAGCCGGAGTTAGGCTGGACGTTCGCGAAATTGCAGCCGAACAGCGCCTTGGCGCGCTCGATCGCCAGGGTCTCGACCACGTCGGCATAGTCGCAGCCGCCGTAGTAGCGCTTGCCCGGATAGCCCTCGGCATACTTGTTGGTGAACACGCTACCGGCCGCCTCGAGCACCGCGCGGCTCGCGATGTTCTCCGACGCGATCAACTCGATCTTGTCGCGCTGGCGGGCAAGCTCCTTGCCGATCGCCGCCGCGATCTCCGGGTCGGCGGTGGCGAGGTCGTTGTGCCAGAAGCCGTCCATGTCAGACACGGCATGGCGGGCGGCGAAATCGGCGGGGGCGGTGCTCATTGATGCGTCTCGATGTGGTCGGAGAAGAAGGGGGGCTGGCCGAGCTTGCCGACGCGGCGCTGGTGGCGCCCGGCCGGATCGCCCGCGTCGGCGAATTCGGTGTCGAGGAAGGTGGCGATGCAGGACTTGGCCATCTCCACCCCTACGAGCCGCGCGCCCAGGGCGATGCAATTGGCGTCATTGTGCTCGCGGGCGAGGGCGGCCGAGAGCGGTTCGGAGACGAGCGCGCAGCGCACCTGCGGGTGGCGATTGACGCTGATCGAGATGCCGATCCCGCTGCCGCACAGGGCGATGCCGAACTCGACCGTGCCTTCCGCGATGATCTCGGCGAGGCGATACCCGTAGTCCGGGTAATCGACGCTCTGCCCGGGATCGGGACCGAGGTCGGCGACCTCGTGGCCCTCCTCGATGAGCCATTCGGCAAGGTCCGCCTTGAGGTCCACGGCGGCATGATCGGAGGCGATGGCGATGCGCATGAGGGGCCTATAGGGGCTGGAGCGGGGAATCTCCACCCCTGCCTTGCGCTTTTCGACCGGCGCCGCGCCGCGCTCAGGCGGGGCTGAGACCGCCGTATTTCGGGCAGTCGGAACGGCACACGCCGTCGTGCGACCATTCGGGCGGGCGCCACAGATAGGCGAGCTTGTCCTGCCAGCGGTCGGCCGTGTCCATGCGGTCCTTCAACTGCCTGAGGCCCGCGAACTGCGCGGTCAGAGGGTTGTAGTCGTGGACCGGCTTGACGAGGCCGGGGTTCGGCTCCTCGCCGACCTCGGCATAGGTGCCGAACAGGCGGTCCCAGACGATCAGCACCTGCGCATAGTTCCTGTCGATATACTGGGGCTGGTTGGCGTGGTGGACCTTGTGGATCATCGGCGTCGCCAGCCAGCGGTCGAGCCAGCCGAGGCGCCCGACCCAGCTCGCGTGGTTCCAGATCCCGAAGGCGTTCTTGGCGACGCTCACCGCGATGAACACCACCGGCGGCACCCCGAGCAGCGCCGCGGCGGAATCGAACACCGGGCGCGGCAGCCCGTCGAGGAAAAATCCGCGCGCGGCGGTGGTGTGGTTGAACTCGTTGGAGGAGTGATGGATCGCATGGAAGGCCCAGAGCAGGCCGACGCGGTGCCCGAGGCGGTGCTCCCAGTAGTAGCTGAGGTCATGGACGACGAAGGCGACCACGATCGCCGGCACCAGCGGCAGCGGCCCGAACAGCCGCAGGTTGTCGTAGACCAGCACGTAGATGACGATGGGCACGATCACGCCGAGGCCCATCTTGAGCACGCTCGTCATGAGGTTGAGCCCGATGCTGGTGAGCGCATCGCGGTTGTCGTAATCGGGATTGTGCCTAAGTGCCCACAATCGTTCGAGGATCACGGCCCCGAAATAGACGCCCGCCAGGACCCAGATGGCAGCCGGGCCACCCAGGAAGTCGATCGCTTGCTCGATGCTCTCCATGCAGCCAGTCTAACCGATCGCGCGGCAAGGCCAAGAGCCTAGAGCCGCGTAATCGCTCCTATACGCCGGATCGTGGCGAGGGAATCCACGCGTGGGAAATTGACGCGCCGGGCAACCTGATGCAAATTTAGCGGGCATGGCAGGCCCGGGGGGCGGCATGAGCGACAGCGGAATTGCACTGTGCCTGTCGGGCGGCGGGTTGCGAGCGACCCTGTTCCACCTTGGCGTGATCCGCGCCCTCAGGGATTGCACGATCGACGGCGCGCCGGCGCTGAGCCGGGTCAACGAGGTTTACGCGGTCTCGGGGGGCAGCATCCTTGCAGCCCACATGCTGCTGCGCTGGGACATGTACACCGGCGACGAGGAAGCCTTCGCGCGGGCGCGCGGCGAGATCTACACGCTCGCCCGGCGCAACATTCGTGACCGGGTCCTGCGCCGTGCGGTGCTGACCGCCATTCCCCTGCGGCTGCGCAATCTCGCCACCGGCCGCGCGGTCTCGGGCCGCACGCAGTGGCTGATGAGGGAGTACGACTCCCTCCTGAACAGGACCCGCATCGACGCGGCGACCGGCACGGGCGGCGACAAGCCGCGGTTCCATTTCCTCGCGACCAACTTCATGAGCGGCGAGCTCTGTTCCTTTTCCGGCAATAATTTCGAGGTCGAGAGCCGCGACCATGGCTTCCTGACCACGCCATGCGGGCACCTGCCCCTGAGTCTCGCCGTCGCCGCCTCAAGCGCCTTCCCGCCGATGTTTCCGCCCCTCTTGCTCGACGACGAGACGCTGGCGCGGCCACGCAACAACGCCTTCCTCCTGCCGCTCCAGCTCTCCGACGGAGGCGTCTACGACAATCTCGGGATCGAGAAATTCTGGCGCAATCTCGAGCGCAGCCCGGACTTCAAGGGCACGCTCATCGTCAGCAATGCCGGTAGCCCGTTCCGCTCCGAGGCCTCGAAGAAGTTCACCGGCATGCTCTCGCGCAATGTCCGCGCGACCGACATCCTGATGCGGCGGATCGGGATGATTGCGGAGAAAGACATCGCCGCCACCGACACGATCGACGAACTCGTAATTCGCTTGACCGACGCCGTGCCCGGCGGCGCGCTTGACCCGGCGGTGCAGCAGACCCTCCGCCTCGTCAGGACCGATCTCGACCGGTTCGGCGCCGAGCTCGCCGACCTCCTGGTCGAGCACGGAGCGGCGACCGCGCGGCAGAGGTTTGCCGCGAAGGACTGGCTGACGGCAGGCGAGCAGCCGCCGCCCCCCGCGGATTCGAAGATGCGGGATCGCCAGATGCGGATTGCCTCGCGCGCCGAGGCGCGGTCCTACACGGGCCTCGTCTTCGACTGGCGCGACTGGAGGCCTTTGCTTCTGCTCTGGGCTATCGCCGGGCTGCTGGTCCTGCTGGCGGTGAGCTCCGCAGTGAGCCTCAAGCTCGCCTGGGATCTCGAGGAGAACATCGCGAGGAGAAAGAGCGAGCTGCTCCTGGAGCAGGAGCAGAAGCTGGCGGCGGTCTCCGAGGCGCTGAGCAGGAACGAAGTCGATCGCGCGCGCTCGATCCTCGCGGTCACGATCAGCGAGACCCAGGCGCAGCAGGAGAAGGTCGCCGCGGAGCTCGCGCATGAGCCGGCCGTGATCGCATCGCCGGTCGCCGTCTCCGCCGGGAGCCAGCGGGTCGCCTACCCGATGCCTGTCTACATCCAGTTCGCGGGAAGCCTGACGCGCGAGCAGATCGTCGCCCTCAACGCAAGTCTGCGGCGCAATGGCTGGAACACGCAGAGCCGGAGCGGTGAGCGCATTCCCCGCGCGGCCGGCCTCAATGAGGTGCGCTACGCCGGCGACAATGCTGCGGCGGCGCAGCAGCTGGCTGACGCGATCAACGTGGCGCAGATCACCGCCGCAAGGGTCGTCGCGAAGCCCGTTCCGGTGGTCGGGCCCCGCAACCTCGAGGTCTGGATTTCGAACTAGGCGTCCCGCCCCACAATCACTGGTCGAGGAACGACCGCATCTTGCGGCTGCGGCTCGGGTGCTTGAGCTTGCGCAGCGCCTTGGCCTCGATCTGGCGGATGCGCTCGCGGGTCACCGAGAACTGCTGGCCTACTTCCTCGAGCGTGTGGTCGGTGTTCATCCCGATGCCGAAGCGCATGCGCAGCACGCGCTCCTCGCGGGGCGTCAGCGAGGCGAGGACGCGGGTGACCGTCTCCTTGAGGTTCGCCTGGATCGCGGCATCCACCGGGATGATCGCGTTCTTGTCCTCGATGAAATCGCCGAGGTGGCTGTCCTCCTCGTCCCCGATGGGGGTTTCGAGGCTGATCGGCTCCTTGGCGATCTTCATCACCTTGCGGACCTTCTCAAGCGGCATCGATAGGCGCGCGGCCATCTCCTCGGGCGTCGGCTCGCGGCCCTCCTCGTGGAGGAACTGGCGGCTCGTGCGGACCAGCTTGTTGATTGTCTCGATCATGTGGACCGGGATGCGGATGGTGCGCGCCTGGTCGGCGATGCTCCGGGTGATCGCCTGCCGGATCCACCACGTCGCGTAGGTCGAGAACTTGTAGCCGCGGCGATACTCGAACTTGTCGACCGCCTTCATGAGGCCGATGTTGCCCTCCTGGATGAGGTCGAGGAACTGCAGTCCGCGGTTGGTGTACTTCTTGGCGATCGAGATCACGAGGCGCAGGTTCGCCTCGACCATCTCCTTCTTGGCGATGCGCGCCTCGCGCTCGCCCTTCTGGACCATGTTCACGATGCGCCGGAACTCGGTGAGGCTCATGCCGGTCTGCGCCGCGATGTCCGCGATCTCGACGCGGATGCGCTCGACCGCGTCACCCTCGCGCTCGAGGAAGGCCGCCCACTTCTTGTCCTTCCGGGCGCGCTCCTTGATCCAGGCGTCGTCCATCTCGTTGCCGACATAGGCGGTGAGGAAGTCGGCGCGCTTGATCTTGTGGCGCTCGGCGAGGCGCAGCATCTGGCCGCCGAGCGTCGTCAGGCGGCGGTTGAAGGTGTAGAGGTGGTCGACCAGGAACTCGATCTTGGTCGCGTGGAACTGCACGCTCTCGACCTCGGCGGTGAGCTCCTCGCGAAGCTGTTCGTACTTGGCTTCCTTGGCGGCCGGGAAGGCGTTGCCCGCCGCGAGCGTCTCGACGCGCTCGGCCTGAAGCTTCTCGAAGGCGTTGAACAGCGTCGTGATCCGCGCGAAGCGCTCGAGCGCCTCGGGCTTCAGCGCGGCTTCCATCTGCGCGAGGCTGAGGGTGTTGTCCTCCTCCTCGTCCTCTTCGCGCTTGGGCCGGCCTTCGCCGTCCTCGTCCTCGTCCGAATCCGCTTCGGGCTCGTCCTCGACCTCGTCGTCCTCGCGGATCGTCGGGCCGGCGGTCGCCTCGGAGATCTCGCCGTCGTCGTCGTCGTCCTCGGCCCCCTCGGCCATCTTGTCGGCGGGCGGCTCCTTGGAGAGCATCGCGTCGAGATCGAGGATCTCGCGCAGCTGCATGTCGCCGTTGTTGAGGGCCTCGGACCACTGGATGATGGCGTGGAAGGTGATCGGGCTTTCGCACAGGCCCATGATCATCATGTCGCGGCCGGCCTCGATGCGCTTGGCGATGGCGATCTCGCCCTCGCGGCTGAGGAGTTCGACCGCGCCCATCTCGCGCAGGTACATGCGCACCGGATCGTCGGTGCGCTCGCCGGTGGCGAGCTTCTTGTTGGCGGCGCGGGCGTCCTTGGGCGCCTTCTTCTCGCTGTCGTCCTCGTCCTCGTCGTCATCGACGATCACGTCGTCGGAATCGCCGTCCTCACGATCCTCGGCCTCCGCCTCGGCATCCTCGTCGCTCTCGACGATCTGCACGCCCATTTCGGACAGCGCGGTCTGGATGTCCTCGATCTGGTCGGGGCTCATCTCGCCCGAGGGCAGCGCCTCGTTCAGCTCGTCATAGGTGACATAGCCGCGCTTTTTCGCCTTGCTGATCAGCTTCTTGATCGAAGCCTCGTTGAGATCGATCAGCGGGGCATCTTCCTTCTCGGCCATATTTCTCGTGTCTGTCCGTTGCCGGCGACCCGCTCATCTGCGGGGCCGCCCGTTAATCCTGGGTCCACCTGTCAGGCGATACCGTTGCTGGCCTCCGAGGGTGCCGCCTTGCGGCGCCCGAAGGCCTTGAGACGTTCTTCGACTGCCGTGAGCTGTGCGCGCAAACGCGTCTGCTCGGCGAACGACCCTTCCGGGTCGCTGTCGAAACGCGCGATCGTGGCCGCAAGCGCAGCCTCAAGCGCCGGCCTTTCGACCAGCAGCGACACAGCTTCAGCCAGTTCCTCGCACGCAGCGTCGGGATCGGTGCCTTCATCGAGAAAGGCGTAGCGGATATCTGCCGACGGGGCGGGTTGGCCTTGCGCGGTGCATATGGCGGTTGGGGCGCGCGAATCAAGCGTTTCCGCAAGTTCGAAGAGCGATTCGACGAGCGGCGCGGTTTTCGGGTCGTGCCGGGCGAGGGCGGAGAGCGCCTCGGCATGGCGCGCGATCGCCTGGGGGAAGCGTGCGAAACCGGCGAGAACGGCCGCCGCGAGCCCCTGCCGCTGCCCCCCTGCCATGATCGCGCCGAGCCGCGCGCGCGCCTCCTCCGAGAGCCCCGGCGGCGGCAGGTTCGCGCCCTTCCACGCGCCGCGCTGGCCTGCGGGCGGGCGGGACTGCGGGGCGGGGCGGGGTGGGCGCGGCGGATAGGCGAAGGCCGAGAAGCGGTCGGAGAGCTCGCGGCGGTAGAGGCTCTTCACCTCGGGATCGGCGATGGTCTCGACATGGGCCATCAGCCGCGCCTTGAGTCCGGCCTTCGCCTCGGGCGTGGCGAGGGGCTGGGCGTCGCGCTCGAAGGTCCAGAGTGTGTCGATCAGGCTGGCGGGCTCGGCGAGGAGCTTCTCCATCGCCGCTTTGCCCTGCTGCCTCAGGAGGTCGTCCGGGTCGAGCCCGGCGGGCAGGCGCACGATCGCGAGCGAGCGCATCGGGGCGAGCAGCGGCAGGGCGCGGGCGATGGCCCGCATCGCGGCCCTCTGCCCCGCCGCGTCGCCGTCGAAGCACAGCACCGGCACCTCGACCATGCGCCACAGCATCTCCAGCTGCATCTCTGTAAGCGCCGTGCCGAGCGGTGCGACCGCATCGGCGATTCCCGCATTGGCGAGGGCGATCACGTCCATGTAGCCCTCGACCACTACCACCCGCCCGCTCTGCCGCGCGGCGGGGGCGGCGCGGTGGAGGTTGTAGAGCGTGCGGCCCTTGTCGAAGAGCTCGGTGTCGGGGGAGTTCAGATACTTCGCCACCCCCTCGCGCTTATCGAGAATCCGCCCCCCGAAGGCGATCACCCGCCCGCGCTGGTCCTGGATCGGCAGCATGACCCGCCCCCGGAAGCGGTCGTAGCGCTCGCCCTGTTCGCTCGCGGCGCGCATCCCCGCGGCCTCGAGCATGACCTCGCTGAAGCCCGGAAGGGCGCGGGGGAGGGCCTGGCGATCGTCGGGCGCCCAGCCGAACCCGAACTCGCGCATGATCTGCGGCGAGAAGCCGCGCCGTTCCAGATAGTTCCGCGCCGCCGCGCCGCCCGGCCCCGCGAGGCTCTCGACGAAGAAGCGCTGCGCCGCCTCGGTCACGTCGATGAGGCTCGCGCGCTGTTCGGCCCTTTTCGCCTGGACGGGATCGGGGGCGGGGACCTCCATCCCGGCCATCGCGGCGAGTTCCTTCACCGCGTCCATGAAAGCGAGGCCCTGGTTGTCGACCATCCAGCTGATCGCGTCGCCATGCGCCCCGCAGCCGAAGCAATGATAAAACTGCTTCTGGTCGTTGACGTAGAAGCTCGGGGTCTTCTCGTCGTGGAACGGGCAGCACCCCTTCCACTCGCGCCCCGCCCGCGTCAGCTTGACGCTGCGTTGGACGAGCGTGGAGAGCGTGATCCGCGCGCGCAGCTCGTCCTTCCATTGCGGGGTGATGGCCATGGGGTGTTAGTGCCTCCCGGGCGGGCGCGTGTCGAGGCGCCGGACGAGGGGATTGTGCACCCCGTGTGGAAACCTCGTCGCCCCGGATCAAGTCCGGGGTAACGGGGAAGGTCAGGACAGCGCCGCCTTCACCAGCCCGCTGGCGAGCTTGCCGTCGAGGACCGCGCCGTGGCGGGCCTTCAGTTCGGCCATCACCGTGCCCATGTCCTTCATGCTCGATGCGCCCGTCTCCGCCTTGATCGCCTCGATCGCGGCGCGGGTGGCGGCCTCGTCCATCATCTGCGGCAGGAACTCCTCGATCACGGCGAGCTCCGCGCGCTCCACCGCGGCGAGCTCGGTCCGGCCGCCTGCCTCGTACATCTCGATCGATTCGCGGCGCTGCTTGGCCATCTTCTGGAGCACGCTCGTCACCAGCACGTCGTCATCCGTCACCGGCTGCGCGGCGGTGCGCTCCTCGATGTCTCGGTCCTTGATCTTGGCGCTGATCTGGCGGAGCGCGGCGGTGCGGTCCTTCTCGCCCGCCTTCATGGCCGCGATGGTGGCGGCCTTGATATCGTCACGGATCATCGGTGTTTCCTGTGGATTGGTCTATGCCGCGCGCCCCTAACGCAAATAGTGCCCCAAGCCTAGGTTGACGGCGGGAGGCGAGGGGCCTAGCGGGCAAAACTTAGCACCATCGCCGGAAAACCCACGTAACGGAGCGCCCCATGGCCGACCCCGCATCTCTTCGCGCGCAACCTTCAGGCGCAACCGGCGTGCTGGTCCTGGCCGATGGCACGGTGATCTGGGGCCGCGGCTTCGGCCATGTCGGGGCCTCGGTGGGGGAGGTGTGTTTCAACACCGCCATGACCGGCTACCAGGAGGTGATGACCGATCCCTCCTACGCGGCGCAGATCGTCACCTTCACCTTCCCGCACATCGGCAATGTCGGCGCCAACGGCGAGGACGTCGAGAGCCGCGTCGAGGGTGCGGTCGGCTGCGTGGTGCGCGAGGACGTGACCGAGCCCAGCAACTTCCGCTCGATGGAGAAGTTCGCCGAGTGGATGGCGCGGAACGGCAAGATCGGGCTTTCGGGCATCGACACCCGCGCGCTCACCCGCCGCATCCGCCAGTCGGGTGCCCCCAACGCGGTGATCGCCCATGCGCCCGACGGCCAGTTCGATCTCGACGCGCTGCTGAAGCGCGCGCGCGAATGGCCGGGGCTCGAGGGCATGGACCTCGCCATCCGCGTCACCCGCGACAAGCACGAGGGCTGGGAGGGCGGCTACTGGACGCTCGGCAAGGGCTATGGCCGCGCTGCGCGGGACGCCAGGCCCCACGTGGTGGCGATCGACTACGGCTCAAAGGACAACATCTTTAGGAACCTCGTGAAGGCCGGCGCGCGGGTCACCGTGGTGCCGGCGAAGACCGGCTTCGACGAGATCATGGGCCTCGAGCCCGACGGCGTGTTCCTCTCCAACGGCCCCGGCGATCCGGCGGCGACCGGCGAATATGCCGTGCCGGTCATCAAGGCGCTGCTCGAAGCCGACATGCCGATCTTCGGCATCTGCCTCGGCCATCAGCTCCTCGCGCTCGCGGCGGGGGCGAAGACGATCAAGATGCACCAGGGCCACCGCGGCGCCAACCATCCCGTCCAGCGCGTCGGGGAAGGGTGGGGGGAGACCGCGGGGCTGGTCGAGATCACCTCGATGAACCACGGTTTCGCCGTCGACGCGGCGACCCTTCCGGAGAATGTCGAACAGACCCACGTCTCGCTCTTCGACGGCACCAATTGCGGCATCGCGATCAAGGACAAAAAAGCCTTCGCGGTGCAGTACCATCCCGAAGCCTCGCCGGGGCCGCAGGACAGCTTCTACCTCTTCGAGAAGTTCGTGAAGGAGATCGGAACATGAACACGACGGCGGTGCCCAGGCGGAGCATCCTCGAGCGCATCGTGACCAAGGTGCTCAGCTATCCCGAGCGCCTCGCGACGTGGATGCGCCTGCTCGAGGCGGTCAAGGGCTACACCGTCGCGGATTCGCTGCGGCTCTACGGCTCGGCGCTCGCCGGCATCGTTACCTCGCTGCGCAAGCTCGGCTTCTATCGCGCCCCGGTGCTGCTCGGCGACATGGTGCTGACCGAGAAGCGCACCGGTTCCTTTGCGCTTCGCCAGGGCACCGACGACGTGCTGCACATCATGTGGTGGCGCGAGCCGGGCGTGTTCCGGCTGCTCGAACGGACGCTGCGTCCGGGCGACGTGTTCGTCGATGCGGGCTCCAACATCGGCTTCTACTCGCTCCTCGCCTCGCGCCTCGTCGGGCCTGCGGGCCAGGTCCACGCCTTCGAGATGATGCCCGACACCGCGCAGCGGCTGCGGCGCAACATCGACCTTTCGGCGGCGGGCAACATCACCGTCCACCAGGTCGCGCTCTCCGACGTGTCGGGCGAGGTGGTGCGGGCCTCCTACAACCCCGAGTTCCTCGGCCAGGCCTCGCTCTCGAGCGACCTCGGCGCGCGGCGCACGCACACGGTCGAGGTGAAGACCAGCCGCTTCGACGACATCCTCGCCGCGATCGGCCCGATCCGCCTGATGAAGATCGACCTCGAGGGCGCGGAGCTCAACGCGCTGAAGGGCGGGGTCGCGATGCTCCGCAACGTCGATGCGATCGTCTTCGAGAACACCACCAAGGACCCCTCGATCGACGCCTTCCTCGTGGAACAGGGCTTCGTCATCGAGCACCTCGAACACGACGACTACGTCGCCCGCAAGCCCGCAGGCGGCAGCGCCGCGTGATGCGCCGCAGCCCGGCCCCGCACGGCAACCCCGCAAAGACGGGCGTGCAGACCTCGGCGAAGGCTTCGCCCGGGCGGCAGGGCAGCTGCGAGCTGTTCGAGACGTTCGCGGGAGGGCTGGGGTGAGGGTGAACCGATTATTCTTGGCGCTGTTAGTATTCATCTCAGCATCTTGTGCAGCGGCAGAAGAACCAGATAAGACCGTGGTGAATGATCCTAATGCGCAGTCAGAGATGGCAGTCGAGACTTTGCAATACTTTATGCAACAGGGCGAGGATATTTCCGAAGCGAGACATACGATCCACTATTTCTACGACGGCAATCACGTTGGCCTTCTCGAAGCACTCAAGGCTCGCGGATACACGGTGAGGCCGACTGTCGGGGATGATGGGGTTGTCGCAGAGCGGATGGATGTGACGGACGAGAAATGGCGTGTCGAAACGCTGAAGGCACTCAGCGAGTTGGCGAATGCCTACGGCTCTGAATACGATGGCTGGGAAGCCGCCATGACAAGGCAAGGCAGGAATTAATGCCCAAAAGAACCGACATCTCCTCAATCCTCGTCATCGGCGCCGGCCCGATCATCATCGGCCAGGCCTGCGAGTTCGACTATTCCGGCACGCAGGCGATCAAGGCGCTGAAGGAGGAGGGCTACCGGGTCATCCTCGTCAACTCCAACCCCGCGACGATCATGACCGATCCGGAGTTCGCGGACGCGACCTATATCGAGCCGATCACGCCCGATATCGTGGCCAAGATCATCGCCAAGGAGCGGCCCGATGCGCTGCTGCCGACGATGGGCGGGCAGACCGCATTGAACTGCGCGCTGAAGCTCGACGCGATGGGGGTGCTTGCGGAATACGGCGTCGAGATGATCGGCGCCAAGGCCGACGCCATCGACAAGGCCGAGAACCGCCAGCGCTTCCGCGACGCGATGGACAAGATCGGGCTCGAGAGCGCGCGCAGCGGGGTCGCGACCACGCTCGAACAGGCGCGTGAGGTGCTCGAGCGCACCGGCCTGCCGGCGATCATCCGCCCCTCCTTCACCCTCGGCGGCACCGGGGGCGGGATCGCCTACAACCGCGCGGAGTTCGACAAGATCGTCGCCGAAGGGCTCGACGCCTCGCCCACCACCGAAGTCCTCATCGAGGAATCGCTCCTCGGGTGGAAGGAGTTCGAGATGGAGGTGGTGCGCGACCGCAAGGACAACGCGATCATCATCTGCTCGATCGAGAACGTCGACCCGATGGGCGTCCATACGGGTGACTCGATCACCGTCGCCCCGGCGCTGACGCTGACCGACAAGGAATACCAGATCATGCGCTCCGCCAGCATCGCGGTGCTGCGCGAGATCGGGGTGGAGACGGGCGGCTCCAACGTGCAGTTCGCGGTTAACCCCAAGGACGGGCGCCTGATCGTCATCGAGATGAACCCGCGCGTCAGCCGCTCCTCGGCGCTGGCGTCGAAGGCGACGGGCTTCCCGATCGCCCGCGTCGCGGCCAAGCTGGCGGTCGGCTACACCCTCGACGAGCTCACCAACGAGATCACCGGCGCGACGCCCGCCAGCTTCGAGCCGACGATCGACTACGTGGTGACCAAGATCCCGCGCTTCGCCTTCGAGAAGTTCAAGGGCGCGCAGCCGGACCTCTCCACCGCCATGAAGTCCGTGGGCGAGGTCATGGCCATCGGCCGCAACTTTCAGGAAAGCGTGCAGAAGGCCCTGCGCGGGCTCGAGACCGGGCTCGACGGGTTCAACCGCGTCACCGAGCTGGAAGGCGCCGCGCGCGACGTCATCACCGCCTCGCTCGCTCGCCGCACGCCCGACCGGCTGCTCAAGGTCGGCCAGGCCTTCCGCGAGGGTCTGACCTGCGAGGAGATCGCCGCGGTCACCCACTACGACCCGTGGTTCCTGCGCCAGATCGAGGCGATCATCGCGGCCGAGCGCGAGGTGCAGAAGAACGGCCTGCCGCGCGACGCCGCGAGCCTCAGGCGCCTCAAGGCGATGGGCTTCTCCGACAACCGCCTCGCCACCCTCGCGGTGCGCTCGGTCGGGGTCGCGGGCGGGCTCGCCGAGACCCAGGCGCGCCGTTCCGGGTTGCTCCACGATGCGCTCGTGGCGATGGCCGGGGCGACCAGCGCCGACGAAGTGCGCGCGCTGAGGCACAAGCTCGGGGTCTTCCCGGTGTTCAAGCGCATCGACAGCTGCGCCGCCGAGTTCGAGGCGATCACGCCCTACATGTATTCGACCTACGAGGCCCCGAGCTTCGGCGAGCCCGAATGCGAGGCCATGCCGTCCGACCGCCGCAAGATCGTCATCCTCGGCGGCGGGCCGAACCGGATCGGGCAGGGCATCGAGTTCGACTATTGCTGCGTCCACGCCTGCTTCGCGCTCGCCGAGCAGGGCTTCGAGACGATCATGGTCAACTGCAACCCGGAAACCGTCTCGACCGACTACGACACCTCCGACCGCCTCTATTTCGAGCCGCTGACCGCCGAGGACGTGCTGGAGATCCTGCGCGTGGAACAGCAGTCGGGCGAGCTGGTCGGCGTCATCGTCCAGTTCGGCGGGCAGACCCCATTGAAGCTCGCGCAGGCGCTGGAGGATGCGGGCATCCCGATCCTCGGCACCTCGCCGGACGCCATCGACCTTGCCGAGGACCGCGAGCGCTTCGCCCAGCTGGTCAGCAAATTGAAGCTCAGGCAGCCCGACAACGGCATCGCCCGCAGCCGCGACGAGGCCGCCGCGGTCGCCGCCCGCATCGGCTACCCGGTGCTGCTGCGCCCCTCCTACGTGCTCGGCGGCCGGGCGATGGAGATCGTCGACAGCGAGGCGCAGCTCGATGCCTATATCGCGACGGCCGTGAACGTCTCGGGGGACTCGCCGGTGCTCATCGACCAGTATCTGCGCGACGCCGTCGAGGTCGATGTCGACGCGCTGTGTGACGGCGCCGAGGTGCGCATCGCGGGCGTGATGCAGCACATCGAGGAGGCGGGCGTCCACTCGGGCGACTCTGCCTGCACCCTGCCGCCCTATTCGCTTTCTGCCGAGATCATCGCCGAGATGGAGCGCCAGGCCGAGGCGCTGGCCTTCGCGCTCGGCGTCAAGGGCCTCATGAACATCCAGTTCGCGGTGAAGGACGGCACCGTCTACCTCATCGAGGTCAACCCGCGCGCGAGCCGCACCGTGCCCTTCGTCGCCAAGGCGATCGGGCAGCCGGTCGCCAAGATCGCCGCGCGGGTGATGGCGGGCGAGCCGCTCTCCGCCTTCCCGGCCTTCAAGCGCGACCTGCCCTACATGGCGGTCAAGGAAGCGGTCTTCCCCTTCGCGCGCTTCCCCGGCTCGGACCCGGTGCTATCGCCGGAGATGAAGTCGACGGGCGAGGTCATGGGGATCGACACGACCTTCGAGACCGCCTTCCTCAAGTCGCAGATCGGCGCGGGCTCGGTGCTCCCGCAGGCGGGCACGGTGTTCGTCAGCGTCAAGAACACCGACAAGCCGGTGATCGTCCCGGCCGTGCGGCGCCTCATCGAACACGGCTTTACCGTGATCGCCACCGGGGGCACGCAGGCCTATCTCGAAGAACAGGGCCTCGCGGTCGAACGGGTCAACAAGGTCGCCGAGGGCCAGCCGCACATCGTCGACCGGATCATCGACGGCGAGATCGCCCTGATCTTCAACACCACCGAGGGCTGGCAGTCGCTGCTCGACAGCAAGTCGATTCGGCAGGCGGCGCTCTCGGGCAAGGTGCCCTACTACACCACCGCGACCGCCAGCGTGGCGGCGGCGGCGGCGATTTCGGCGATCCGGCCGGACCAGCTTGAAGTCCGCTCCCTGCAGGACTATTATGGGAGCTGACTGAAACTCCCCCCGACATCCAGAGTGCCTGACGCCGTGCTCACCGGACGGCGCCGGGCCTCTTTCCCCTTATCGGGGGCGGTGGCGGGTCAAAGAGAGAGAAAGACACGGAAAGATGGCGACGATGGAAAAGGTCCCGATGCTGGCCGAGGGTTACGAGCGGCTCACCGCCGACCTCAAGGTTCTGCGCGAGGAACGCCCGAAGATCGTCGAGGCCATCGAGGAAGCCCGCGCCCACGGGGACCTTTCCGAGAACGCCGAATACCACGCCGCCAAGGAGCGCCAGGGCCAGGTCGAGGCGCAGATCGCCGAGCTGGAGGACAAGGTCAGCCGCGCGCAGATCATCGATCCCACCACGCTGTCGGGCGACAAGATCATCTTCGGTGCGACCGTGACCCTGCTCGACGAGAACGACAAGCCGGTCACCTACCAGATCTGCGGCCAGACCGAGGCGGACGCCAACAAGGGCCGCATCAGCTACAACTCGCCGCTCGCCCGCGCGCTGATCGGCAAGCAGGTCGGCGACGAGATCGAGGTGACGGTGCCCTCGGGCGAGAAGTTCTACCTCGTCGACCGGATCGAGTTCATCTGACGCGTGAGCCGGGGGGAGGGGGCATGGCCGTTCCGGTTCCCGTTCCCCTGCTCGCCGAGCGCAGGCTCACGGCCGTCTTCCTCGAGGCGGGCGCGGTGAGCATGGCCGACGCCATTCCCTTCGTGCCCGACAATCTCGCGAGCCGCCGCGCCTTTGCGCGGCTCAAGGGCCGCGACGTGCTCCGGACCGACGGGCAGGGCAAGTGGTGGCTCGACGAGGAGCGCTGGGATCGGCGGACCGCCGACCGCCTGACCCGCGCGGGCCTCGCGATGCTGGCGGTGGGCCTTGCCGCCGCCGTGGCAGCACTGCGCTAGACGGGCCTTCGCGGCCGCCCGACTTGGCTTTGACCCCCTCTTGACCCGGCCTAGACCCCCTCTAGCCCCGCCTTGGACCCCCTCCAAAGCGATGTTTCACGTGGAACATCACCCGATCCGCTTCTCCATCGCGTAATTGTGGATCGCAACCTCGTGGCCCTCGTGCGGGATGGCGAAGTCGCGGTGATGCAGCACCACGTAGCCCGCCCGCGCGAACACCGGCCGGGCGAGCTCGCTCGCCTCGGTGAACAGCCGGGTCATGCCCTGCGCCCGCGCCGCCGCCTCCGCCGCTGCGAGGAGGGCAAGGCCGAGGCCCTTACCGCCATGCGCGGGGTGGACGTAGAGCATGTCGAGATGCCCGCCGGCCTCGAGCACGGTGTAGGCGAGCGGCGTGTCGTCCGGCCCCGCCGCGACGAGGATCGTGTCCCCCCGCGCGGCCCTTTCCAACATCCGCTCGGCCGAGTGGCGCGCCGCCCAGGCCGCGACCTGATCCGGTCCATGGCGCGCGAGGCCGTCTCGCGGATCGCCGCGAGGGTCAGCGCCGCCAGCGCCTCGGCATCGCCGTCGCAATACGGGCGGATTGCCGCCACCGGCGGATTAATCGTCCGGAGTCAGCAGCTTGTGGATGTGGACTACGACGTATTTCATCTCCGCGTCGTCCACCGTGCGCTGCGCCTGCGCGCGCCAGGCGTCGACCGCGGCGTCGTAGGAGCTGTAGACCCCGACGACGTGGATGCTCTCCGGGTCCTGGAACTCGAGCCCGCGCGGGTCCTTCACGCGGCCGCCCATCACGAGGTGGAGCCGCTGGGTGGGGGTGGTTTCTTCCATGTCTGACAAGCCCTTGGGGAGGAACGATGCGCGCCCCTTAGCGCCCCCCGCGCCGAGGGCAAGCCCCTCCCGGGCCGGCGGGGCTCAGGCCCCGGTCCGACGCCGGAAGTCGCGCACCACGCCGAGCGCCGCATCGGCGGTCTTGCGGGCGAGCGCACGGGTCTCGTCCGCCGCCGAGCCAGCGGCGTGGGAGGCATCGGCCGAGAGCTTGCGCGCCTGCGTCCCGGCCGCATCGCCCAGCGCCTCGGCGCGGTCCTGCGCGGCGCGGGCGCCCTCGACGATTTCCTCGATCACGGTCATCAGGTAGCCGACCACCGCCTCGCTCAGCATCGTGCCGAAGCGCGAGCTGCCGCGCGAGGTGACGCGCTTAACGCCCGACTTGGCGCTCGACGCGGCGCCGGAGATGGCATCGCCCGCGCCGTGCAGCGCCCGTTCCGCGGCCCTGCGACCGGGGCGGGTGAGGAGGCCGATCACGAGCCCCGCGGCGACCGCGCCGCCGATCACGGTGAGCGGGTGGGCGCGGGTGTAGTCGGCCGCGGCGGTCGCCGCCTCGCGGGCCTGTTCGGCCAGCGTGCGCTCGGCATTGCGCCGCTCGGCCGCGTCGATCTTTGCGCGCAGCGCGTCGCGCTTGTCGGGGGTGGGGAAGGGGGTGGGTTCGGTCATTCGGGGTCTCCTTCAGGCGCCGTGTCGGGGGTTTCTTCGGCGTCGGTCAGATCATGCAATTCGTTCGAGATTCTCGCGAGAAGCTCCTCGATCCACTGGAAAATCGGCTCGCGCGCGAACCACAGGATGATCGCGCCGACGAGCAGGGCGATCACGCCCTTGTTATCGCCCGCCTGCGCCTTGGCCTGGTCCAGAACGTCGCGCGCGCCGCTGCGGATGCGGGTCGAGATGGTCGAGGTCACGCCGGTCGAGACGCGGCTCGCGATGCCCTGGTCATCGAGGCTGGCGCGCAGGTGCTCGATGTCCTCGGCGAGCACCGCGCGCGCCTTGTCGCGCATGGCCCGGTCCTCGATGAAGCGGTCCGGGAGGCGGGTCATCTGGCGTCTCCCGAACCGAACATCGCCGAGAGCATCTTGCCGTCACGCGAAGCCTTCAGGCCCAAGAGGGCGGCGGCGACGAGCAACGCGCCCACGACGATCGCGATCGCGCCCCAGATCGTCACCAGCGGGGCGAGCGCCGTCACCGCGCCGACGGCGAAGGTGATCAGCGCGATGTGGAGCAGCACCAGCGCCAGCACCGCCCAGAGGAGCGCGCGGGCGCCGTGCTTGCCGGCGAGCCCCGCACGGGTCTTCTGGAAGGCGATCTCCGCCTCGGCATAGGTGCGGGCATCCTCGACGAGGGCGGCGACATCGTCCCTCAGCGCGGAAAGACCGGCGCTGCCGTCCTCGGCGGGATCGGGCTGCGCGGCGGCGGCGGCGAGGGCGATGTCCTCCTCCGGCGTCCGCGGCGCGCCCGGCTCGGTGTCAAGCATGGCGGTGTCCTCCCGGCGGGCCGGGCCTAGCGCCGGCCGCCCCCGAAGATCCGCGCAAGGAAGAAGCCGAACACCGCGGCGACGCCGACAGCGACGCCCGGGCTCTTGCGGACCATCGTCCGCGCGTCCTCGCCCAGTTCCTCGACGCTCTTGGCCTCGAGCTTGGCCGAGGTCTCGGCAAGGGTGCGCGAGGCCTTGCGGGCGTAGTCGCCATATTGCGGCCCGAGCTTCTCGTCGATCTGCGGGGCGGTGTCGCCCACGACCTTGCCGAGCGAGGCGATGGCGTCGCAGGCGACGTTCTTGCCCTCGACGGCGAGCTCGCCGGCCTTGCCGAGCGCCTGTTCGCCATAGGACTTCGCCTCGGCGATCAGGTCGTCGCCCTTGCCGCGGGCCTGGTCGCCGACGGTGGTGATGCGGTTCTCGGCCTCGGCGCGCAGCGCGGCAGCACCGGCCTTGGCTTCCTCGAGCGCGGCGTTGAAGCGGCTCTTGGCCTCGACCACCTGGGGCGAGGCGGGCGCGGCGGCAGCGGCAGCGGCGGGCGCGGCGTCAGGCGCCTTGGCGGTCGCACCGCTCTTGCGCGAAGCGGCCTTCGCGGGCCCGTCGCTCTTCGCGGTCGCGCCCTTCGCCGACTTGGCGGGGGTCTTCTTGGCCGTGATGTTTTCGGGAGTGGGGGTGTCTGCCATTGAGCTGCTCCTTGTCCTTCGGCGTTCTTCAGCGTCGTTCGACCGGTCCGGCCTCCGTTCGGCGTCACTGTCTTGCACGAGTGGCTCCCCGCGCATAGGGACGTGACGCAAGCGGCCGGGGTCCGGAATCGTCACACCTTTACCGTGCCGTGCCGGAAAACCATAGCCGCGAACTCTCCCCTCACTCTAAACCACATTACAGCCGGAGCCAAACATGACCGCGATCATCGACATCCACGGACGCGAGATCCTCGACAGCCGCGGCAATCCGACCGTGGAGGTCGACGTGCTGCTGGAGGACGGCAGCTTCGGCCGCGCAGCGGTGCCTTCCGGCGCCTCGACCGGCGCGCACGAGGCGGTGGAGCTGCGCGACGGGGATGCGTCGCGCTACCTCGGCAAGGGCGTGCTGAAGGCGGTCGGCGCGGTCAACGGCGAGATCCGCGACCTCCTGGTGGGCAATTTCGATGCCGAGGACCAGCGCGACATCGACCTGTCGCTGATCGCGCTCGACGACACGGCCAACAAGGCGCGGCTCGGGGCGAACGCGATCCTCGGCACCTCGCTGGCTGTCGCGAAGGCGGCGGCGAACGCGCGCGGGCTGCCGCTCTACTCCTACCTCGGCGGCGTATCGGCGCACCTGCTGCCCGTGCCGATGATGAACATCATCAACGGCGGCGAGCATGCCGACAACCCGATCGACATCCAGGAATTCATGATCATGCCGGTGGGTGCGGATTCCCTCGCCGAGGCCGTGCGCTGGGGGGCGGAGGTGTTCCACACCCTCAAGAAGGGCCTCGCGCAGAAGGGCTTCGCCACCAGCGTCGGCGACGAGGGCGGCTTCGCGCCCGATCTCGCCAGCACCCGCGCGGCGCTCGACTTCATCATGGACTCGATCGGCAAGGCGGGCTTCACGCCGGGCGAGGACATCGTGCTGGCCCTGGACTGCGCGGCGACCGAGTTCTTCAAGGGCGGCAAGTACGAGATCAGCGGCGAGGGCCTCAGCCTCTCGCCGGACGAGATGGCGGACTATTTGGCGAAGCTCTGCGCCGACTACCCGATCCGCTCGATCGAGGACGGGATGAGCGAGGACGATTTCGAGGGCTGGGCGGCGCTCACCGCCAAGCTCGGCGACACGGTGCAGCTGGTTGGCGACGACCTCTTCGTCACCAACCCCGCGCGCCTCTCCGACGGGATCGCCCGTGGCCTCGCCAATTCGCTGCTCGTCAAGGTCAACCAGATCGGCACGCTCACCGAGACGCTCGCCGCGGTCGATATGGCGCACCGCGCGCGCTACACCTGCGTGATGAGCCACCGTTCGGGCGAGACCGAGGACGCGACCATCGCCGATCTCGCGGTCGCGACGAACTGCGGCCAGATCAAGACCGGCTCGCTCGCGCGGTCGGACCGGCTCGCCAAGTACAACCAGCTGATCCGCATCGAGGAGGAGCTCGGCGACAGCGCGCTCTACGCCGGGCGCGGCTGCTTCGGCGCACGGGCCTAGGCCCCGGCCTCGACCGCCTCGAAGAACCGCTCCATCGCCGCCTGCCCGGCCGCCGTCAGCCGGACGAGCACGCGGCGGTGATCCTCGGGATCGTTTTCGCGCAGGACCAGCCCCTCGTCGGCGAGGATGCCGAGCCAGCGCAGACCCGTCGTGGAGGGCGCGGCCGAGCCGATGCAGGCGCTCGACACGGAGACGTTCTTGCCCTCGCCCGCGGCGATGAAGAGGTCGAGGAGAATGTCCCAGGCGGGCTCGCCGAAGAGGTCGGGGTTGCCGAAGATCGCCGCGCGCTTGCGCCGCAGGGCATAGGCCTGGCGGGCGAGGGCGAGGTGACTGCGGGCCGGGCGCGGCGTCCGCGCGGCGTCCGTCTCCACCCCGGCCGCGGCTCCGCGCAGGCGGGCGGCGATGGCCATGAGTTCGTCGGCCAGCGGGAGGAAGTGCGCGGCGGCACCGGGCGCATCCACGCGCCCCGCCTCCTGCCCCGCCTCGCCTGTCATGTCGCCCATCCGTTGCCCCGGAGCAACGCCCGGCGTCTGCGCGCGCCGGACCGTTCCCCATCCCGGGTGATAGGCCCTCGCGGCCGGCTTGGCTTTACGGGTGAATACGCAGGCCGCTCTTTTCGAAGGGGAAAAGGCCGCCCGGCCGAGCTTTAGCGGCGCGCCTGGTCGAGCCGCAGCTGCTGGATCGCGGCGTCGCAATGGGCCGCAGCGATGTGCGCGCCGAGGCGGTCGAGGGCGGCGAGCTGCTGCTCGAGCGCGGCAAGGATGGCCTGCGCGCCGGACGCCTCCGGCGCGGTCGGGTCATGGTCTGGCAAAGGTCGAATCCCACTTGATCGTGACCGCGAGGCTACCCGCACCGCACGGCGGCGGACAGCACAAGCTGGTCGGATATCGCGTTAATGGCTTACGGAAAGCTACAGAGGGAAACTACGTAGTGGCGGCCCCGCGCCAGAACGGCACGGCGGCCGCCGCCTCGATCAGGCGAAACGGTCCTGGAGCGCCAGCAGGGCGAGCGCCGCCTTGGCCGCCTCGCCGCCCTTGTCCTTCTGCGCCGGGTCGGCGCGGACCAGCGCCTGGGCCTCGTTCTCGACCGTGAGGATGCCGTTGCCGATGGCGATGCCGTCCATCGTCAAGGCCATGATCGCGCGCGCGCTTTCGCCTGCGACGATCTCGAAGTGGTAGGTCTCGCCGCGGATCACCACGCCGATCGCGACGAAGGCGTCGTAGCGGTCGCTCTCCGCCGCGAGCGCGATGGCGCCGGGGATCTCGAGCGCGCCGGGGACGGTCAGCACCTCGACCGTATGGCCCTCCGCCTCGAGCGCCGCGCGCGCGCCGGCGATCAGCATGTCGTTGAGGTGGCCGTAGAAGCGCGCTTCGACGATGAGGATGTCGGCCATGGGGTTTACTCCGGAATGGGATGGAAGTCGGTGATGGTGAGGCCGTAGCCCTCGATGGCGATGAGATCGGGGCGGCTGTTCGAGAGCAGCACCATCTCCGAGACGCCGAGGTCGACGAGGATCTGCGAGCCGATGCCGATGTTGCGCAGCTCCTCGCCCGGCTGCCACGCGCCCGTACCGACGCGGCCGGTGAGGATCACGATCACGCCCGAGCCATGCTCGCCGATCGCCTGCATGGCGCGCTGGAGGGTGCGCTTGCGGGGTCCGGGGGCGCCGAGCACGTCGTCGAAGACCGAGATCGGGTGGACGCGGGCGAGGGTGGGCTCGCCGGGGATGACGTGGCCCTTCTGGAGGACGTAGGCCTCGGAGCCCGCCACCCGGTCGCGGTAGGTGATCATGCGCCACTGGCCGCCGTAATCCGAGGTGAAGGCGCGCTCCGACAGGCGCTCGACGAGGTGGTCGTGGCGCATCCGGTAGGCGATGAGGTCGCGGATGGTGCCGATCTTGAGATCGTGCTTGCGCGCGAAGCGGATGAGGTCGTCGAGGCGGGCCATCGTCCCGTCCTCGTTCATGATCTCGCAGATCACGCCCGAGGGGTTGAGCCCCGCGAGCCGCGAGATGTCGACCGCCGCCTCGGTGTGCCCGGCGCGCACGAGGGTGCCCCCGTCGCGCGCCATCAGCGGGAAGACGTGGCCCGGCGTGACGAGGTCGTCCGCCCCCTTCGCCGCGTCGATCGCGACCGAAATGGTGCGCGCGCGGTCGGCGGCGGAGATGCCGGTGGTGACGCCTTCCTTCGCCTCGATTGAGATGGTGAAGGCGGTCTGCATCGATTCCTTGTTGTTGCGACTCATCGGGGTGAGGCCGAGATGGTCGACGCGGTCCTTGGTGAGCGCGAGGCAGATGAGGCCGCGGCCGTGCGTCGCCATGAAGTTGATGGCCTGCGGGGTCGCCATCTGCGCGGGGATGATGAGGTCGCCCTCGTTCTCGCGGTCCTCGTCGTCGACGAGGATGTACATGCGCCCGTTGCGCGCCTCGTCGATGATCTCCTCGATAGTGGCGAGGACAGGCCGGTCGTCATTGGCGGCGAGGAAGGCTTCGAGCTTGGCAAGGGTCTCGGCGGTGGGGTTCCAGCTGTCCTCGGTGCAATCGCGCAAGGTGTTGGCATGGAGCCCGGCGGCGCGGGCGAGGCCGGCGCGGGTCATGGTGCCCGATGTGACGAGATCGCGAACGCGTGTGATGAGCGATGTGTTCATGCGCGCAATCTATCACATCGGACTGTGCGCGCAAGCCAAGTTGATACGCCGCAAATCTAGAACTCGGATGAACTATATCAACTTGCGCGCACAAGCATCACACGGGCCGCGCGTGCCAATCACATTGATAAGGAGGGATGGTGGACGCACTAGGGCTCGAACCTAGGACCCGCTGATTAAGAGCGCTGTCTGTACCCTTTTCGTTCCTTGGGAAATGTACGCCAATCTACGCTCAAAGGCTTGAAACGGTTGGAATAAATCCGCCGTGGATTAGCCTAACCTTCGCCACGAATTTCCGACAAGTGATTACGTGGCGATTACGTGGAAAGAGCGTCTGCCATGCCGAATCGTTCGATCACGGTGCGAACCATTCAGTCGATCACATCAGATCCACATCGCGACATTTACGTGTGGGACACCCGTTTGAAGGGCTTCGGTGTGCGTGTCACTCCAAGCGGATCACAGTCCTTTGTGTTCCAGTATCGGATGAAAGGCGGACGCGCCCGGCGCACCACCATCGGACCCGTCGGCAGTCCGTGGACACCCACTACCGCGCGCCTCGAAGCAGAGAAGCTGCTCATCAAGGTCTATCAGGGGATCGATCCGATTGAGGCCGAGCGCGAGGCCAAGCGCAAGAAAGAGGCGCTCGATTTCGCGGCGTACTGTGAAAAGTTCACGAGGCTCTACCTGAAGCCGAACTGGCCGGGGACCTGGCACCGGGCGCACTGCACGATCAACAATGTCCTCATTCCCCGCTTGCGGAACCGTCCGCTCAACGAGATCAGGCGGGCGGACATCGTCAAGATCCTTGATGACTATTCCAACCGCCCGGCGAGGCGGAAGGAAATCCATTCGCTCCTGCGCAAGCTCTTCAACTGGGCGACCGACAGGCAGGACATCATGGTCTCACCGCTCGCCGGGATGAAGGCACCCAAGGCCGTGCCATCGCGCCGCCGCGTCCTGAGTGAGGAGGAGATCGTCGCCTTGTGGAGAGCGAGCGAAAAGGCAGGCTGGCCATGGGGCCCCTATGTCCGGATGCTGATCCTGACCATGCAGCGCCGCTGCGAGGTTGCCGAGATGGACTGGTCGGAAATCGACCTGACTGCCAGAAAGTGGACCCTCCCAGCTTCTCGCGCGAAGAACGACGAGGAACACATCATTCCCCTGTCGGACCTCGCGATGCAGGAGCTGGGGCGCCTGTCTCCAAAACGCAGCGGTCTCGTCTTCACGACCACCGGGACAACTCCGGTATCAGGCTTCTTCAAGGGCAAGGCATCGCTGCACGATGACATGGTGGCTTACCTCCGGGATCAGCAAATCAAGACCGGCGGCGATCCGGAGACGGTCGAGGTTCCGAACTGGCGGCTGCACGATATTCGGCGCACTGGTGCGACCAATCTCCAGGCGCTGGGCGTGCCGGTCGAGGTAACCGAAAGCGTGCTCAACCATATCAGCGGTACGAGGGCAGGGGTTGCGGGGATCTATAATCGCTACAGATATGATGCGGAGAAGCGCACGGCTCTCGACGCATGGGATGCGAAACTGCAGTCCATGCTCTCCCGATAGTCAGGAGGGGCGCGGTCATGTCCGAGGCGAGGGGTGGCCGCGCCCTGCTGCCAGCTTCAGCTTGCCGCCCGGTATCGGAATTGCGGCATTACCTTGGAGCGCCGTGATCGGACATGACCGGTCAAACGCGGCAAGTTGACCGGATATGCCCGATTACTCGGCACCAAGCGCTCCGGGCGGCCTGTGCTGTCGCGGACGGTACGGGCACCAAGTGGCGATCGCAATTGAACCGCCACCAGCCCCAAGCTAGCAAGCAACAACCTCGGCGGCTGCCGCCAAGGGGAGGGGCGGCGCGCGCGGACCCAAGTGCCGCCGCCCCTCATCGTTACCCGATCATCTTTCCCTTGAACTGCAGGTTGCGCAGCTCCGCTGCCGCAACCCTGCCCTTCGGCGAGAATGGGGGGGGCAAGGCGCAGCGGAGGGGGATCACCCGGCCTGCACAAGCGGGAGCGCAGCGGACGCGCGGAAGGGCGGGGATACCGTTGCGCCGCGCCAGGGGGCAAAGCCCCCAAGCATACGCGTTAGCGATCGTTACCGGATGGCCGAGCCCGAGAACGCAGTGAAGGGCTCGGGGCGCATCAGCGCCTAGAGCGCGGGCCGAAGGCAACGCACCAAGAACGTGACGCTCATCTGCGTTTGAATTCGTTGGGGAAAGGGGGCAGGGTGCATCGCGTGACGATGATCCGCGTGCTACGGAAGACAGGTGCATCTTTTCGATTTCATCACCCAGGACGAGATAGAGGACCTTCCGGAGGATCCGACGTCCGCATTCGTGGCATTCGTGCGGCACGCGTCGGCACGGCTTGGCGAGAGGCTGAATCACCTTAACGGCATAGATGAGCAGTCAGCATACAACGAAGCAGAAGAAGCTCGCCATGGGTTTATGAATGTCCTGATAGCAGCGGCCAAGCGGTACCAGATATCTCCTTTTTCAGCCTACGAGCTGCCCCTTTTCGAGAATTTTTCGCTCAGTGATTACCGCTCGTTTCGCTCGGACCTCGATCACTATGTCGCCCAGATGGTTCTGGACAACGCCATCCGGGAGCGGGGCAATTCGGTCGACCTGAGTTCGAGGGCAAAGCACAGGATAAGGTCACATATTCACGGCCTGAAAACGTGTATCGACAACGCTGATCTTCCAGAAGCGAAGAAGGAGGCGCTCTACAAGAAGCTCTCTGCTTTTGAGGCAGAGCTCGAAAAGCGCAGACTCGGGTTGCTGGCAGTAACAGTCGTTGCGCTCGAGATCATGGCCTTGCCCGGCGGTGTCTGGGCAACATACGATATGGTTCAAAAGCTTACAGCGAACATTTTGTCTGAAGTCGGTGAGGCCAAAGTAGCTGAGGATGAGATGAGGCGACTGGCTCCCGCTGAGCCTCCCCGTAAGCTTCTTCCTCCCAGAACTGCAGCAGATCACCTCGTTGCCCCTGATCCGGATGACGACATACCCTTCTAGGTTCCTGCAACTGTGAACGGTTCAAGCGCAAAAACTTCGGCAATCAGCAGCCTCAAGTTACGCCGCGTATCGCCCGTCCTTCAGCCGCCGAGCCATGCCAATGCCCGCGAGTGCGTCCAGCACCGGGCGGACGGTGGCGGCGCGTTTGCCTTTGAAGGCTCGGGCGACGTCTTGCGGCGCGAGGGGCGTGGCGGCGGCGGTGAGGATGGATTGGACGGCACTGACCTGTTCGGGGAGCGAGCCGGGCCAGGGGATGACGTTGTCGGGCAGCGCGGCGGCGGTCTCGCCGAGGTCGAGCGTCTGGGTGACGGGGGCCTTGTAGTCCGGCGCCTGATATTCGGGGCGCAGCCAGCGGATCAGGCCTCGGGCTTCTTCGGTGGCGCGTTCCTTGTTGAGGGCGACGAGGCGCGTGAGGATTTCCTCGTCGGACAGGTCCGCGGGCCAGCCATAGGCCTGCGCGACCAGCGCATCGATGGCGTCGTGGTGCTGGCGGATCAGGGTGACGAGCCCGCGATCATGCATGTCGCGCTCGGCATCGGTCAGCGCGCGGCCTTCCCGCAGCGCTTCGAGAACGTTGTAGAGCTTGGTGAGGGTCAGGTCCTCATGGCTTTCAAGCACCCGCTTACGCAGCGAATCGAGCGCCTCAGCCTCGGCCCGAATCTTGTCCTTGAGCGGTTCGGGGACATCGGCCGGGAATGGGAAGGTCGTCGCACATTTGGTGTTGTAGACAGGTGTGTTCCCAACGCCATGTCGACCGCCAACACGCGCAGAGAATGTCGCGTGAGCTCGGGAGCTCAAGACTCCGAGCACGAAAGCATCGTCCGACGCGACACACCGAAGCTTCTGGTCGGGCAGAACCGACGAGGGGAGGAATACGAAGTACCTTGTGGGAGAGTTCTCGACTGTCACGATGTAGCGACCGATTTGCTGGATGCCGCTCCGCAGGCCATCTCGCGATGCCTCAAAACGCCACCATTCCCTGCGGAGCCGGAGATTCCGTTCTTGGCTTCGTTCGGGCTTAGTATGGGTCACAAGGTACTGGAAAGCAGCTTCCGAAATCTGTCGAACGGCTGCCTCGGAAGTGCAGTCATTGAAATCGAGTACCCTCGCGTTCCGTGGTCGCCGCGCAACATCCTGACCATTCAAGTACCTCGGCGCATACCGACCCATGGCTACCGCATCGGGAAAAAGCCTGAAAGCAACATCTTCGGTGACAACCAGCGTTGTCGCATACGGCTTCATGCCAGCATGTGAGAGGTCAGACCACGCCTTGAGCTCGGCAACACCATCCATCTCAACCGACGGCGACAGGTCCGATGTGATTGATCTACGGATTTTCGTCTCCAAATCAGCTTGTTCCAAGATCGTGCCATCGGAAACACGGCTCCTTGGATCATCATGATCTGGCGCCAGCAACAACCGTTTTTGCTGGCTCTTGTCCTTAGACACGACTGTGAACGCGACACGCACGCCTGCTTCAGCATCCTTCCCTGCCCATGGATGATCGGGGATCGCGAAAGTGATATACAGATCGTTGGCAAGCGCGCTGGAGGTCACCTTGCGGTTTTGCTCCATCCGAATTCGGCTTGTGGTGATCAGACCAAACTCGCGAGCACCAGCACGGACACTGTCAGCCGCAAGCTTCCAAAAGTACATCACCAGATCGACGTTACCCGGGACATCAGGGTGGCTATCGCGAAGAGCATCTGCGTAACCGTCGCCAAGCAACTCTCGTGTCTCACGGCTCGAAACGAAGGGCGGATTCCCGACAATGAAGTCCGCCTTCGGCCACTTCGTGGCGCGCGGCTTCACGTACCGGTAAATTGGAATGCGCGCGGCTTCGTCTGGTACATCGATACCAGTGACGGGGTGCTCCTTCATCGTCTCACCGTCCCAGCGGGTGACGGGCTCTCCAGCCTCGTCCAGCTCGGCAACCTTTTCGTCCCACTCGATCAGAGCGTCGCGATTCTCGATGGTCCTGACGTCGCGCAGGATTGGCTCGGGCGGGGTGCGGTCCGCGCCATTAACCCGGAAGTGCCATTGCAGGTAGCCGATCCACAGCACCAGCTGCGCAATTGCGGCGGCGCGCGGGTTGATCTCGATGCCGAGGAAGTTCTCGGGCGTGATGGTGTGGCCGGTGAGCTCGGCGACATACTGGTCGTCGCCCAGCTCGACCAGCAGATCGAGCACCTCGCCCTCCAGCTCCTTCATGCGTGCCATGGCGACATAGAGGAAGTTTCCGGTGCCGCAGGCCGGATCGAGCACCCTGGTCTGGGCGAGCCGGGAATGGAACGCCTCGACAAAGGCCTTGGCCTCGTCCGCCTTGCCCTCTTCAATCAGGGTGGCGGCCGCTCCGCGCACCCCGTCCCAATCGGCGCGCAGCGGCTCCATAATGGTCGGGCCGATCAGCCGCTCAACATAGGCGCGCGGGGTGTAATGCGCGCCGAGCTTGGCCCGCTCCTTGGGGTTAAGCGCGCGTTCGAGCAGAGTGCCGAAGATGGCAGGTTCAACCTCGGTCCAGACGTGTTCGGCAGCCTGGATGAGCACCTCCAGCTCCTCGGCATCGAGGGGCAGGGCGGTGCGTTCCTTGAAGAGGTAGCCGTTGAACTTTCTGAGCGGCACGCCGAGGGCGGGCGAAAACTCGCCCTTGTCCATCGCCGCCCACAGCGCGGAAAGCTGATGTTCGAGATGCTCCGGATGGGCGCGCTGGTTCTTGAGGAGCTGGGTGAAACTGCCTTCGGGGATCAGCTTGCTGTCCTCGGCGAACATCGTGAAGAGCACGCGCATGAGGAAACCGCTGGTGGTCTCGGCATCATAGCCGCGCTTTTCTAGCCGGCGGGCGACGGTGGCGAGCAGATCGGCGATGTCGCGGGTGACACGGGCGGCGCGGGCGGTGGGATCGAGGCTCTTGGGATCGGTCCAGATGGCGTGCAGGCGATCGCGCACATCCTCGTCGCGCAGGTCCTCCAGCATGATCCGGTAGCGCGCCCGGTCGGGGAACTGGGCGTAGGCTTTGCCGGTGCCGGTGAAGTCGGCATAGACCTCGATGCAATAGCCGATGTCGGCAACGAGCAGAAACGGCGGCCAGCCATGATCGATGGGGAGGGCCTTGGCGTAGCGTTCGGCCTGGCCCTTGGCCTGCACCATCGCCTTGGCCCATCCGGGTGTGCCGCGCCGAGCGGTGCCACGGGCGACGCGGGTCTTGGCGGTCTGGCCGAAGATGTCGAGATCGTCCTCGCCCTTGTCGGCCGCCGCCCGGTCAGCCTCGCTGCCCTGCTTCGCTTCGAGGATAAAGCAGCCGCGCTTGTAGCAGTCGATCCGGCCGAAGCTCTCGGTGCCGTCGCCATTGTCCTGAAAGACGCGGCGCTCGAAGACGTAGTCGTTTGTTGTGTCATCGGCCTTCGCGCCGCGCGGCGGATCAACGCCGAGCAGACTGGCAAGACCATGGATGAACGATTGCGTATTGGCGAGTTCGGACCCGCCCGTCTCGCGCCACTCGGCGATAAACGCCTCGATTCTGTCCTGCCCCGTTCCCATCAAGTGCTTGTAGTCACGACATCGCCCAAGCGGCAATCAGCAAAGAGATGCGCTTGCGGCGCTATGCAACGCGAACCACGGCGAAGTGGCTTCGTGGGCGCGAGCCAGTCAGTATTGGGTCATCCAGCATACGGTGATGTTCGAAAGAAGAGCCGCAGAAGGGAGCTGTTCGACATGGCCTTTCGCACAGGCGCCTTCTCGACCCAGGCCCGGTCGTTTAGCTTGGCCACAGCAAATGTCTGCTCCTGATAAAAGTTGTCGAATTGACTCCCGAAGTGGACTGACTGCAACGCGCCCCACGTCGGCAATGGTATCCTCTACCTATCGCCAAATAGCGGACGCTGAAGGAGCTTTCTGTCGAGGACTGCACGAGCAGCCTACCATACCGCCATAACGGCACAGTTTCCATTTTATAGGCGCTCATGCTTTGAAAGACGAAGAGCGATCTAAGCACCTTGCGGGCGCGGCTGCGGGAACTTATGGACTGACGAGCCATTTGCCGACCGCCGCGCCTCCTCGCTTCACGTAATCCAAACTGAACGCCATTAGGTCGGCAAGATGTTCGTCCACAGCATTGCTGGAAACTCCTGGCTGGACGCCATAAACCGCAAACTCAATGCGGTCTGCTGGTTGGTCCAGCAGTATCTCTCTTGTTCGCTCAAAGGTTCCGACGAGAAACCGCGAAGGATTCTGGTGCCTCCCGGGATTGATGCGATGCCCAATATGATCCGTCAGCGCGGTCGCTTCGCAGTAAACAACCGACTTTAGAATCTGGCACGTTACTTCATATACATCGTTCACCCTGCCGCCGCTTGGCGCACCGCCCGCGCCCTTGCAGTGGTAGAGGCTCACTCGAAAACGATCATTGGGCTCTCGTGTAATAGCAATGAAGTCTGCTGCCTCGCCGGTACGATGGTCGTAAACCAGAGCCTCGAGCCCTTCCTTCTCTCGGAGAAAATTCTCAAGGTGGCGCTGCACGGTGGGTCGATTGGGATCCGCTGCGTCAAATTCGCGGGTGATCTCGCATCCCTGCCAATCCAGTGCCTCTACATCTCCATCCGCAAGCTGCATCGCTACAAGGGTAGGCGGGGGATAGGCGTTCATGCCTTCGAAAGACGATTTATCCGCGGCATAGAAGACGGGCGGATGGATCGAAAGCCATGTGTCGAAATTCATCCAGTCATCGAGTGAGCTTGACAGCTCGACCTCCCAATTCGTGCCTCTCTGACGGATTAGCTGACCTCCTGCGAGCGAGAAGACGAATGGGAGTTGGTGCTGCGCGGAAACCACCTCAAATCTCAGTTCCTGTCCCTGCACGGTAAAGTTATCCAATTCGAGATCGGTTATCTGAGCAAAGAGCCAATGGGCATGACCAGTCTGCCGGTAACGTACGCGGGGAGCCTGCCGATAGGCAGTCTTATGCCAGCTTCCTCCGATGACCAGCGGGGGTAAGGCCCGTAGGGACCTTGAGTGCTGAACCAAGTCGAGTTGCGACTCAGCGATGTTCTCGTCACCATTAAGACGATTATTCAGCTTGGTGATCCAATCGAGATATTCCGCGACGGTCAGCCTTTGATTACTCCAAATGCGCGAGTTGCTGCTGGCCCCGATGGTCTCACGTTCATCTCCATCAACACCACTGCCGAAATAATGCCCTTGTACATATGCGCGGCCGTCTCCCGGCGTGACGGCTCGTTCGGCCCGTGGTCCAGTGAGCATGCGGTATGACTCTGCCTGGGAATTGAGAGCAGTGTTTCGCAATCCAACCGCGTAGAATTTCATATCAGTAAGACCAGCTCGCGCTCGGAGCGTGGCCTCGTAGCTAAGAGGGCGATGATTATCCTTCGCAACTGTCTGCATCAGCTCAATGTAGAGACGATCGGTTCGACGCGTGGATCCTATGAAGCAAAGTCGCGTTGCTTCATTGTATGCTAGGAGAAATACATCGTGACGAACGTTCACAAGTACATCAGCGGTGGCCCAATTAGGCGGTTCATGATCTACCGTCAGTAATAGGGTGATTAGGCCGTCCTCAGACATCCATTGTTTTGCAAGTTTAAGCTTGCGCCCGATGATCGGTCCAAAGAGATCAAAGTCTGGCTGTTCGATACATTCAAAAATGCGCGCATGAGCATACAATTTTAGCAAGAGCGGCGAAACCGCGTCGTAGTCGGACTCGGCTTGGATTTTTGTTTTAAGTAGTTCAAGGATTTCCCGGTCGACCGCTCCTTCGGCAATTTGCTGCTGTGCAGCTTCATCGATTAAGGTGGCGATATCGATGCCTTCTTGGAACAGCTTGGACGTTGCATCGCGCAGACGTCCGAGAGGGGCGATTAAGGTGGCATCCCCCGTGTTCTCACCGTTGGTCCTCGCAAACCGGCCTACAAATTGAAGTGTCGGAACAAGAGACCGGTGCGGTGCATGGAGTGCCGCTATCTTTAGCTTAGGAAAGTCATAGCCTTCTCCAAACATATCGACGCAAACAACACCGTCTAACTGACCGCCGAGCAGAGCCTCTTCGATTTTATCCTGCCGTCGTTTAGACACGCCGCTGTCGATCGCCGCGACATGCGCGCCAAGCTCCGTATAGACGTTAACGAGAGTGCGAGCGGCCTTGATGGATGATGCGCGAGCGAACAACCGATGGTCAAACCCCGCTGCACGGTCAGATACCAGTTGCTGGATAGCCGCCGCTGCGATGGAGCGATCAACCTCATCTTCGTCCTGATCGTTTTGTGGGAGCGCAGCACGAAAGCTGACTTTGCCAAATGCTTGTTCTCGTGAGGCACGTGAGACAGGATAGGTGTATGCCAGACGCCCTGGAATTGCCTTTTTATCCCTGCGGAAAGGTGTCGCCGTTAGAAAAACGAATTGTGCCTCGCGGTAGTGATCGAGGTATGCCTTCCAAGTATCAGCTGGGGCGTGATGGGCCTCATCAAAGATTATGAGATCGAAGAGATTCGTTGCGCTGCGCGGCTCGTTGACGGGCGATGTGCTACTCGGCGTCGATACCACAACATCAAAATCTTCGAGTGCTTGCCATTCCGCTGGAGTGGTTGGTCTACCCTTTTGTCCTATCACCGCCGGACTAGGCATCCCGTCTGGCACTACGTGTAGCTTACGAAGAGTGGAAAGCGCTCCAAAATGCGCTGCAGTTTGGCGTCGCAACACGTCGCTTGGTTCTACGACGAGGAGTCGTTTGGCGCTCAAAACAAAGGGAAGCGCCATGATCACGGCCGTTTTGCCGTAGCCGGTAGGCAATGATATGACAGCGGGTTCTTCATACACCGAAAAATGAGAAACTACGGAGTGCAACGCGCCCAACTGGCCAGGCCTGAAGCCTGAGTTGGGCGCGCTCAGAGGTTGTAGAGCAAAGGCGGCAATATGATCTTTAAAGAACTGCGGCATTGATGCCCCCACCCCTCAGTAGAAGTGTCGGAACTTCATCATTTTTGGGTCTAGGTTACAACCATGATTTTGGGCTCCTAGTGGATAGACCGTGGTCCCGGACGATCGACCGTCCGCCAGATAGAGGGCTAACCTTTGGGTGCGCACACATGCCGAGCACGGTTCCGAATGTCAGCTTCGCTGCCTTCGGAGACCGAAACTCGACCGGCGGCAAACGACCAATTCAAGCCATACTGCGACTGTCGCATCAGCGTCCGCTAAGCCCGAAACCGGACTTGCCCTCGGCTGAAACGTCATGGAAATTCGGCCACGTTCTCCCGAAATTCAAGAAGTCTGATGACGAGCTTACGATCGTAAGTCGGCTGCCCGCGATCGTATTCTTGAGCCGCGTAGGGCCGGTAGATATAAGTGCTCGACTTTGTCCGGCGCGCGCATCTAGGGCCTTGATCGGTGGTGTTGCATGCCTGTCGGTTCATGTCTCGCATCACCGTGCCATTTCCCTTGCACGCGGTGACGATGGGCGGCTTCCATCGGAGGTCATAGCAGGGTCGGTCGCCCTTTGCGGGGTGGCCGACTTTGCTCCGGGACAAATGCCGTTATGACATCAGGTGTAAGGTTCGGGCGCGCTTTCTATATTGAGGCGCAAACGCACAGGAGGGCGGGACAGCCATGTCCGGATCAGGGAAATCACTCGCCGATCTAGCGGCGGGCTTCGGCACTGGGAGCGCCCTTGATCGCGCGCTGGAAACCCAGCGCTCAATCGACAAGCTCAACGCGATCGGCGTGCTTGGCGACGATCGCCTCAGCCGCATGGCGCACGGCCTCTATTTGCCCGAAATGGAGAAGGCGATGGCGATGGCCTGCGGCAAGTTCACCGCGCTCGATCCTCTCCCCAAGGCGGGATCCGCCTTCGACCAACTCAAGATCAAGGCGCTAAGCTTGCCCGATCCTTTCGAGAAATTCGGTCCGATGCGCAGCGCCATCGAGGAAGCGATGGGCAATATCGGGCGGGTGGATACCACCGCTTTCGGCATCGCGCATAGCACGGCAGCGAAACTGTCGCTGCTCGACGGGCACCGCTTCGGCAATCCGCTCGACGATCGCATTTCCGAGGCGCTGACGAAGCTGACCGAACCCTATGCTGGGATTTCGGCCAGCATGCGGGCGGCGCTCGGCATCGACCGGACGGCGCTCGGCGCCTTGTCGCGGTCGCAGCATTGGGCCGACGCGCTGAACGGCACGAGCGCGCGCGACTATGCCGCACTGCTCGGTATCGGCGACAAATATCGCAAGCAGCTCGAGGCGCTGCACCTCGCCGCCGGCAGCATCGCCGAGGCGACGACCGGGCTGCGAGCAAGCGGCGCGATCGCCAAAGCCGCGCTTGGTGCGAAGTTCGCCGGGATCGACATCACCACGACCAAAATGTCACTGTTCGCTGGCGCGATCGACGTGCTGGGTCCGGGCGCAGGCGGCAGCCAGGCCGCCTATACCGCCCTGCTCGGCGGCTACAGCACGCCTGCGATGCTCGATCGGCCCTATTGGCGCGATCCGCGCGAGCGCGCGCGCTATTATCGCGACCAGGATGTAGATGACGGGCTGATCGACGCCGACAATGCCGCCACCGTCGAGGTGCTGATTGAAAGCGGCGTGGTCGAAGGCCGGCGCACCCGCGCCGGCACGATGACTGCGGTTATCGAAGCCGGCCCGGTCAAGCTGCGCATCATGGCGAGTCGCCCGAAGATGGGGGCGTTCGGCGCGATCGACACCTTCGAGAATGCGCTCAGGGCCTTTGTTTCGGCAAAGCTCGAAGCGATCGCAGGTCCGAACTGGTTCAAGCAACGCGTTCCCGGCGATGTCATGATCCGCGCCAAGGAGCGGCGGCGCGAGGCGATGCGCGCGGGAGAACCGCAACTCTCGCTCATCCACTATACCGATCTGGGCGATCTGATCGGCGTGATCCTGCGCAAGGACAATTGGGGTGAGCTGTTCGAAGTGGTGTTCGACCGCGCCGAATGGTTGAGGGTCGATCTCGAGCGCCTCAACACCCACCGCCGCCCGACCATGCACAGCCGCCCGGTCGATCCGGTCCAGCTCTGCGAGATTGTGTTCACGATCCGTCGGCTGGTCGGCTGGATGGAGCGCGACGGCATGTGGGAGCTGGGCTGGGACGACGATTTCTGAGAGACGGATAATGGACGATGGGGTGGACGACAATGATGGGGACTATCTGTCGCAGGAGGACAGCGACAATCTCTGCCACCTGTGCATCGGCGATCCCTATCTGGCGGATGAGGCAGGCCTCGGCACCAGACAGGTCTGCTTCCATTGCGGAAAGTTGGAACCCGGACTGACCCTCGCTGAGCTGTCGGAGCGCATCCATCCAGTGTTTGAGGAATGGTTCCAGCAGGTGAAAGAGGACCATGGCTCGCCAGTGTCAGAGATTATTGCGAGCATCGCCCATGTCGATGACGATGTTGCCGAACGCATCGCCGAGCAGCTCTCCGACGATCATGGCTATATGGCGGTGCGCGACGGCGGCGAAGATCCCTATGACAGCTTCAACCACTATGCCGAAGTCGGCGTTCCGCGCGAGAGGCAGCAAGAGCGGTGGCAGCGCTTCAAGGAGTCGCTGCTCGGCGAAGCGCGCTATTTCAACCGCCATGTCGAGACCTGGCTCGACGATGTGTTCCGCGATCTGAATGACCATGCGACATGGAAAGGCGATCCGGTCATTCGCGTGCTGGAGCCGGATGCGGACCAAGGCTTTTACCGTGCGCGCTGGGTCCAGAGCGAGACGCAGCTCGCCGAACTTCTCGGCGATCCGCCGGCACGGCTCGGACCGCCGCCCACCGGCACGGCGCGCGCGGGACGCATGAATGCCGCCGGGATATCGGTCTTCTACGGCGCGCGCGACCTTGAGACGTGTATCGCTGAAATTCGCCCGCCGGTCGGTGCTCACGTAGCTTACGGCCGCTTCGCGCTGACCCGTCCGGTGCGTCTGCTCGACCTCAATGTGGCCGAGAATATCGTCGACGATGCGAGCTATTTCGATCCCGACCATGATCGCAAGGCGCAGCGCGCTGCGATCGTGCGCGCGATCGGGAAGCAGATCGCGTGGCCGGTGCTGCCGTCCGACGAACTGTTCGGCTATCTCCCGACACAGGTCATCGCGGAATATCTAGCCGAGCGGACCGATCCCCAGGTTGACGGCATCCTCTATCGCTCGACCCAGACCGGCTCGACTGGCCAGAATGTAGTGTTGTTCAACCGGGCATCGCGTGTGGAGCCGCTCAATCTCGAGACCCATGAGGTGGATGTCGATCTCGGCTGGATCGCCGAGGAGGACTATGACGACATGATCTCGCTGCGGGTGAAACCAAAGACCCAGTCGCCCAAGCCGGCGCCTGCGCCGTCCGGCATGTTCAGCATCGCCGAACTGTTCGACGGGGCGTGGGAGGATTCGAAGCCGGTTCCCTATGATCCGCGCGCGGTCACCTTGCGGCTCGATTTCGACAGCATCGGCGTTGAACGGGTCGCCTCGGCGACGTTCAAGGGGAGCAAGCGCAGCGTTATCGCGTCGATCGATCTCAAGCCGGACGAGAGCGACACCACACCCGATTTCTGATCCGCTGGGCATCGGCCCGGCCTGCGCGCTAAAGGCTTCGCCCGACACTCGGCAAGACCGAGGCGATCAAGTTCGGCGCAAATTGTCCCGAGTAACCCGCAAGTGCTGAGGCCCGGCAGGCCCCCGTCACCTTGCGGGTCGAATGCGGCCAGACTGTCGATTGAATGCCGTGATTTCGGCACGGCAGGCGTCGGGCATGCGCATGGCGATAGGTTTAATTGCGGGAGCGTCCCGGCTTGATGCTCCGGTGGCGGCCTGCTCGGCCCTCCGTGACGACGTGCCAGTCCTCGTGTCAGCGGCGACTGATTGCTGCTCATCTGCGCGTCCGCCGGATCGGTTCGGGTGAGCACTCATCGGTCTGGCCCTTTGCATCTTTCGGGTGATGACGGACCAGCCGTCGGAGCTTGGAGGGGGACAAGGACCGGCCCGCCGTCGCCGCCATTATCGGGCGAGAGGGCTGGATAGGTCGACATGACGTTCCTGCGCTACAGTGGCCGAAGCTGCGCCGTGCTCAAGGCAGGCATGTCTTCTACGTCGGATCGGACAGGAAAATATAAGCTTGGCCAGCGCAGGACTATCTCATCTGGAGCCACGAGCCGCGCTGACTATCCTGAGCGTCAGCCAGACGTCGCTGCGATCATTGATTTCACCAGCCTTTTCGAAAGGAGCGGCGGCAGCGGCAGTTCTGAGGCGTCGGATAAAGCATAGCAAAACCAACCAACTGCACTCCGGCCGACGGCGGTGCTTTTATCTTGCCATCGTAATTGGGCTTCTCTTCTTGCCATCGTAATTGGGCTTCTCTTCTTGCCTCGTCCTTGCACGTTTTCGCTCCTTTTCTAGTGATACACGAAAGTTCGCCAGAAGTCGACGGACCGCGCCAGTATTGGCGGTCCGGTGTAAGGTGTTCCCTGCAATCGTTCGTGCTCCACCCCGCATGCCATGCGGGCGCACATGTCTGCGTCGGGATCGCGAGGCCACACAGTCAATCACGCGCGCTCGATCGCTCCTGGGAACGTCGTCGCCGGCAAGATATCGTGCTCTTCGCATCCGCTTCGATCCACCTCAACCAACCGCCTCGGCGGCGGAACTCGTGTCGTTGTCCTTACGTCCGGGCTGCGCCGGTGCTGCAGTACGCCTGCATCATGCCGCCACCATCGCGGCGGCCGCATGGTCTTCCGGCTGCGTGTTCGCGGCGCTGAACTGGAACTGCGAGCCGTCGATCCACATGCGGTGCATGATTACCGCGAGCTTGCGCGCGACCGCGACCAGGGCGCGCTTGTGGCCGCGCTTGGCGGCGATCTTCATGCCCCAGGCCTTGAGCGTGCAGTGTTGCTTCGATCGCGTCAGCATGCCGCTCGCCGCCTCGTAGAGTGCGGTTCGGACCTCGCTGTCACCACGCCGCGAGATATGCCCGTCGCGGTCGATCGAAGTGCCCGACTGCTCGCGCTTGGGCGTCAGTCCGAAGTGCGCGCCCAGTGTCTTCGACCTTGCAAAGCGATGTGGATCGTCGACTGCCGACATGAACGTCATCGCGGTGACCGGGCCGACACCGGGGATCTCGCACCAGCGGCGGCACAGCTCTTCCTGACCAGCTGGACGAGCAGCTTGTGCAAGCCGCGGTACTGGTCCCACAGCACCTACCAACAGGTAAGCATGCTCTCGCTGAGCACTTCGAGCAGCGGATCGCCTGCGACCAGATCGCGGACCCGGCCCACGAACGTGCTGCGCTGGACGCGTGGTCCGACCATAAGGCCGAACATCTTCAGCGACTGGCGAACTTCGTTCTCGATGTCGATCAGCTTGCGCTTCAGGGTCCGCCGGTGTGCCAGCAGGAGCTTGATCCGGTTCGCGCGATCGCTCTTGGCATGCACCTGCTTGAACCAGCCCGAGCGGACGAGTTGCGCAAGCCCGCGCGCATCGTTCCGGTCGGTCTTGTTGCGCTGTGACTCCAGCATGCGCGCTGCATGGTGCGTCTCCAGCAGCACCATCGGGAGGCCCCGCGCTTCAAGCTCGCGATGCAGCCATGCCGACCATCCGGTCGCCTCGTGGCCGACCAGCAACAGCCGATCAGCATAGGGCTTGAGTGTCTTCCAGATCGCTTCGGGGTCGGTGGTCACGCTGGTCTCCAAAGCGATCTCGCCGTCCTGGCTCCGGACAACGCAGATGGCGGTCGTGGTTGCGGAGGTATCGAGTGCGGCATGGTACTGCATCGGTGGGCGTCCTCTCCTGCGGGGTGTAACGACACCCGCATCCTGCCCCCTGCCAGCCACCATGGCGAGATCGCCAGCTCGCCCAATTACGCAGTCAATCATCCTTTTTTGTTCTGATCAGGCACCTGCAGGCATTTAAATGCGTCGCAAGACCTGTCGAAGTTGCGTCCATCGGACCTGCATCCTCACAGCATTGCGGCTGCATCGGATCGGTCAGAACTTTGCCTGCAAGGTGCAGCCGATAGGCAACGCCGCTATCGTAGAATTCGCTGATCCTGCACCAGGATTGCGCCAGTCTCGCCGCAACGCCGCGCGCCAGAGAATGAGCGATGATCTCTCGCAGCGCATTCTCGCCGCACTTAGCCGCATGCCTGATTGGCTGCGCCGTGACCTGTCTAGCAAGGACGACGCTAACCGTAAGCGCGCAGAGGAAGCGCTCTCAGCCGTGATTGCGAGCGCGCTTAGCGAACACGCGGACGGCTGAATTCAATGTGGGATGTCAGCTTTCGGGTGATACAGATCCTACGCTTGATGACCGGAGTTGGGTGATGGGGTGGACGCCCCCCGACGGCATCGATGTGCCATAGTGGAGGTGTT